>CAJDUP010000004.1_pt2 | contig 44699 bp, 40 predicted proteins | sample 7391181 | NCBI WGS metagenome assembly CAJDUP01 (sample SAMEA7055690, study PRJEB34461) | soil metagenome | biome: terrestrial ecosystem; feature: Peninsula; material: soil | place: Antarctica | collected 2016
GTGGGGCAGAAGGTGGGGCAGACAGGTGGGGGAAGACGAGCGGGGAACACGAGCGGGGAACACGAGTGCTGTTGGCAGCGGGCCGGCGCGTGGCGCGGTTCATCTGTGGTCGTAGACGCGCTTCAGCTTGCCGCTGCTGCGCTCCAGACTGCCCACGGGCGCAAGCTCCACCCTCACGGTAGCGCCGATGTGCCGCTTGATCGATGATGACAACTCGAGCGCGGCAAGGTCGGCGGCAACAGCTTCAAGCCCTTCCCGTGGTTCGACGCGCACCGTCAACACATCGAGCCTGGCCGGTCGGGTCAGCTCCAGGATGAAATGCGGGGACAGTTGCGGAATGTGCAGGGCCAGTTCCTCGATCTGGGTCGGGAACAGGTTCACCCCGCGCAGAATGATCATGTCGTCGGTGCGGCCGGAGATCCGTTCCATCCGACGCATTGCGGGCCGGGCGGTTCCCGGAAGCAACGCGGCCAGGTCGTGGGTGCGGTACCGAATGACAGGCAGGGCCTGCTTGGTCAGCGATGTGAAGACGAGTTCGCCGTGCTCGCCGTCGGCACGCACCTGGCCCGTGTCTGGGTCAACGATCTCCGGTCTGAAATGGTCTTCCCAGATGTGCGGGCCGTCCTTCGACTCGACGCACTCGTTGGCGACCCCTGGCCCCATCACCTCGCTCAGTCCGTAGATGTCGGTGGCATCGATGTCGAGCCGCTCCTCCAGCTCCCCACGCATCTCTGCCGTCCAGGGCTCGGCGCCCAGAACCGCGAACTTCAACGAGGTCGACCCCGGGTCGATGCCCTGGGCGATCATCTCGTCGGCGATCGTCAACAGATAGCTGGGAGTGCAGAAGATGGCATCCGGTTTCAGATCGACGATCAGCTGCACCTGTTTCGGCGTCTGTCCGCCCGACATCGGGATCACGGTGCAGCCGAGTCTCTCCGCACCGCCGTGCAGGCCGAGGCCGCCGGTGAACAACCCGTAACCGTAGGAATTCTGCACCACGTGGCCCGGGCGCACCCCGCCGGCACGCAGGCTGCGGGCGATGAGGGCGGCCCAGGTGTCGAGATCCTGTTTGGTGTAGCCGACAACCGTGGCCCGCCCGGTGGTGCCCGACGAGGCGTGGATGCGGGCCACCTCGTTCATCGGCACCGCGAACATCCCGAATGGGTAGGTGACGCGCAGGTCTTCTTTGGTCGTGAACGGAAACTTGGCGAGGTCTTCCAGCGTGACCAGATCATCGGGACGCACCCCGGCGTCATCGAACTTCTGCCGATAGAGCGCAACCTTTTCGTAGGCGTAGTGGAGGGTCTGCTTCAACCGGGTCAACTGGAGGTTCTCCAGTTCGTCCCGGCTCATCCGCTCTTCGGCGTCGAGCGAATCGGGGTTGGGCGCAGGGCCCAGGCGGGTGGTGGCGGTCGGCGACATGATCAGGCTCCTTCGTCGGGAGGCGACACTTCTTCTTGGGGCGACACTTCTTCTTGGGGCGACACATCTTCTGGGGGTGACACTTCTTCTTGGGGTGACACTTTCTCTTCCGGCGACACAGCTGTCGGAGGAGACATCGACGTGATCCTGCTGCGCCCACGGAACTCCGCGATCACCTCGTCTTCGTTCGTCACCTGCACATCGTAGATACCGTTACGCCCTGACAGGTGGCGGCGGTGCGCGGTTGCGGTGAGCAACTGGCCCTCCCGCGCGGGGCGTAGGTACGAGATCTCGGCGCCGGAAGCGACCGTCACCCGTTCGTCCTCGTTGCAGGCCGCGGCGAATGCCGTGTCGGCCAACGCGAAGATGAAGCCGCCGTGCGCGATCGCAAACCCGTTCAGCATGTCGTTGCGCACTCGCATGGTGATCACTGCGTGGCCGGGGGTGAGCGTGACGATATGCATCCCCAGTGCCGCCGATGCCCGATCGTTCTCGAACATGCGCACGGCCGCCGCTGCGCGATCGGAGGCCAGGGTGGGCCCCGTCCAACCCGGCGCGACCACAGGATTGCTCGTCACGTGCGTCACCTCGATCGATTACCGACCGAATGTTCAATCGGTAATCCCATAGTAGGTGCGAATTCGCCGGTGTGCCCATCGCCGCAGATCCCCGAATGATTGCCCGGGCATGCGACGGTGACTAGACTTGCAAACTATACCGAACGAGCGGTCGGTAATTAGAGTGCCGCGGGGCTTCACCCCCTTTCCCGGCCGTAGTACCAGTGAGACGAGGTTGTCATGACGGTGAGTGAACCACGCACCCCCCACGCGGTGTCAGCAGTCACGGATGCCGGTGAGGGCACCGACGAGGAACGAGCGCTGTTCGAGAGCGTCATCGCAGACGACAAGCGAATCGAACCGCGTGACTGGATGCCTTCGGCCTACCGCAGAACCCTGGTGCGCCAGATGTCGCAGCACGCCCATTCCGAAATCATCGGCATGCAGCCGGAGGCCAACTGGATCACCCGCGCACCGAGCCTCAAGCGCAAAGCGATCCTGATGGCCAAGGTGCAGGATGAGGCCGGGCACGGGCTCTACCTCTACTCCGCGACCGAGACGCTCGGTACCGGCCGGGACGTGCTGAACGATCAGCTCATCCAGGGCAAGGCCCGCTACTCGTCCATCTTCAACTATCCGGCCCCCACCTGGGCCGACATGGGCGCCATCGGCTGGCTGGTCGACGGCGCCGCGATCGTCAATCAGGTGCCGCTGTGTCGGGCATCCTTCGGCCCCTACGCCCGCGCCATGGTGCGCATCTGCAAAGAGGAGTCGTTTCACCAGCGACAGGGTTTCGAGATTCTGCTCGAGCTGATGCAGGGCACCCTGGCACAGCAGGAGATGGCGCAGGATGCGGTGAACCGTTGGTTCGCGCCGAGCCTGATGATGTTCGGGCCGCCCGATGCGGAATCGACCAACTCGGCACAGTCGATGGCGTGGAACATCAAGCGGTTCAGCAACGACGAGCTCAGGCAGCGTTTCGTCGACATGCTCGTGCCACAGGCAGAGGTTCTCGGCATCACTTTCCCCGACCCCGAACTCGCATGGAATGAGGAGCGCGGGCACTACGATTTCGGCGAGCTCGACTGGGACGAATTTGCGGAGGTTCTGGCCGGCCGCGGCCCGTGCAACGCGCAACGCCTGCAACGCCGCCGGGACGCCCACAACGACGGCGCCTGGGTGCGGGAAGCCGCCGCCGCATACGCCCGGAAGACGGCGGCGCGCGCAGTCGAAGGAGCGGCAGCCTGATGGCGAAGGCAGAGAACAGCAAGCCCGACAACCCGGCCACCGAGGCTGCCGGGCACGAGACCTGGCCGCTGTGGGAGGTGTTCGTCCGTTCTGCGCGTGGACTCTCACACGTGCACGCCGGTTCGTTGCACGCCCCCGACGCCACGATGGCCGTGCGCAACGCCCGCGATCTGTACACCCGACGCATGGAAGGCGTCTCGGTGTGGGTGGTGCCGTCGGTCGAGGTGACCGCCAGCGATCCCGACGCCAAGGGCGCCTACTTCGAATCCGCGCAGGGCAAGGAGTACCGGCATGCCTCCTACTACACCAAGTCGGAGGGGGTGAAGCACCTGTGAGTGTGACCGACAAGGCTGTCACCGGCGAGGCTGTCACCCACAAACCTGTGACCGGCCGGGTCGAGAACCAGGCAGTAGCCAACTCGTCGACCGGGCAAACCGCAGTGCCGTCCACAGCGGTGGCCGAGTACGCGCTCGGTCTCGGTGACGATGCGCTGATCCTCTCCCAGCAGTTGGGCCAGTGGATCTCTCGGGCCCCCGAGCTCGAGGAGGATGTGGCGCTCGCGAACATCGCCCTCGACTTGTTGGGTCATGCCCGACAGCTCCTCAGCTATGCCGGCCGTGCCTGGGACAAGAGCGAAGACGACCTCGCCTATTTTCGGGACGAGCCGGAGTTTCGCAGCGTGCACCTGGTCGAGCAGCCCAACGGTGATTTCGCCCACACCATTGTCAGGCAGCTGATCTTCTCCAGCTACCAGTTCGAGTTGTACTCCGAGCTCGTCAAATCGACCGACCCGATGATCCAGGCGATCGCAGCAAAGGCGGTCAAAGAGGTCGACTACCACCGTGATCACGCGGAACAGTGGACGCTCAGGCTCGGCATCGGCACCGACCAGTCGCACGCACGGATGGCCACGGCCCTGATCGACCTGTGGCCCTACGTCGACGAGCTCTTTCACGACCACGCCGTGACCACCGATGGAAAACTGACGTCAGAGCTGTCGGGCATCGCAGTGGTGCCGTCGACGCTGCGGGCCCGGTTCGACTCCCGCACGGCCGAGGTTCTCGAGCGCGCAGAGCTCACCGCCCCGGCAACCTTCGTTGCCCGAGGCGGCGGCAGGCGCGGGGTGCACTCGGAGTACCTGGGGCCGCTCCTGGCCGAGATGCAGGTGCTCGCCCGGCAGCACCCGGGGGCAAGCTGGTGACGATGATGACCGCCCCGACGACCACGAACACTACTGACACGAGCAATACTGACAAGAACACCACTGACACGAGCACTATTGATACGAGCTACATTGAGCAGGAGGCCCGGCCGCGCCCCAGCGATGCGAGGGCAGCCGCGATCTGGGATATCGCGGCGACCGTCTGCGATCCGGAACTGCCGGTGCTCACGATCGAAGACCTCGGCATTCTGCGCGATGCGCGAGTCGAGGTCGCCGACGGCCAGGACGGCGAGGTCGAGACCGCGGTCGTTGTGGTCACCCCGACCTATTCCGGCTGCCCGGCCATGGACACGATCGCCACCGACGTGATGGCAGCGCTCGCCGATGCCGGTCATCCGCACTCCCGCGTCGATTTCGTGCTGTCGCCGGCCTGGACCACCGACTGGATGAGCCGGGCCGGCAAAGACAAGCTCACCGAGTACGGAATCGCCCCGCCGACCGGCCACGCGGCCGCCGGCAAGGTGCACCTGCAACTGGCGGTGAAGTGCCCACAGTGCAACTCACTGAACACCCGCGAGCTCGCTCGGTTCGGATCCACCTCGTGCAAGGCGCTCTACCAGTGCCAGTCCTGCCACGAACCGTTCGACTACTTCAAGGTGCTCTAGTGATGACAACCACGACGTTGCCAGCCCGGCGCCGGGCGCTGTTCCACCCGCTGACCGTGACCGGGGTGAATCGACTGACCGAGGATGCGATCGAGGTGGTCTTCGAGATCCCCGACGAGCTCGCCGACGATTTCAGCTACCTGCCCGGGCAGTACGTGGCGTTGCGCACGACGATCGAGGAAGAAGAGCTGCGGCGCAGCTACTCCATCTGTTCGGCGCAGACGGCGGGGGAGCTGCGAATCGCCATCAAGAAGGATTTCGGAGGCATCTTCTCCACCTGGGCGGTGGAATCCCTGACCGCCGGCATGCAGATGAACGTGATGATCCCGCAGGGCACGTTCACCACCACCATCGATCTGGCCGACCAGAAGCACTATGTGGCGATCGCCGCCGGCTCCGGCATCACGCCGATCATGGCGCTCGCGCGAAGCGTTCTGGCAAAATCTCCCGGCTCCCGGTTCACCCTCGTCTACGCCAACCGCACGGCGCAGGACGTGATGTTCCTCGAGGAACTCGCCGACCTGAAAGACCGCTACCCGGCAAGGTTCTCGTTGAACCACGTGCTCTCTCGGGAAGCACGGAGCGCTGCGGTGTTCTCCGGTCGCCTCGATCACGAAAAACTGCAGATCCTGCTGACCGAACTGATCCGCCCCAGCCAGGTCGACGAATGGTTCCTGTGCGGGCCGTTCGAGTTGGTGCAGTTGTGCCGCGACACCCTGAAGGCAGCCGGGGTGCCACAGACCGAGATCAACTTCGAACTGTTCACCACCGGTCATCCGGGCACCGTTGAGGGATCTCGTGGCCGCCGCGTCGTCGAAGATCCGGGCGGCGCCAACCAGAGGATCACCTTCACCCTCGATGGGCGCACGGCGTTGGTGACCACCCCCGTGAACGCCAGGGAGACCGTCTTGAACGCGGCGCTCCGGGTGCGCCCCGACGTGCCGTTCGCCTGTGCGGGCGGGGTCTGCGGAACCTGCCGCGCCAAACTCATCGATGGTGAGGTGACGATGGACGAGAACTGGGCGCTCGAACCCGACGAGGTTGAAGCCGGGTACATCCTCACCTGCCAGTCGCATCCGGTGTCCGACGCGGTGACCGTCGACTACGATGCCTAGAGCACACCATCAGGAGGAGACGCGTCCATGATCGAACTCAGCATCGAGGCGGATGTCGCCGAGGTCACCCTGAATGCACCCGACCGGTTGAATTCGATCGACGACGACGGGTTGCGCCAGTTGGGCGAGGCATACGACGAGGCCGAGCAGGCCGGCGTGCGGGCGCTCCTGCTGCGCGGCGAGGGGCGCGCCTTCTGCGCCGGACGCAACATCTCCGAGATCGACCCCGCCACTGATGACGTGCGCGGCTTTCTCGAGAACGCCGTCATGCCGATGATGAAGCGGATGGCCGCGTTCCCCGCGCCGACGTTCGCCGCGGCCCAGGGCGCCTGCCTCGGGGTGGGGCTCGGCCTGCTGATCGCCACCGATGTGGTGTACCTCGCCGACACCGCGAAGATCGGATCGCCGTTCGCCAAACTGGGTGCTGTGCTCGATTCGGGCGGCCACTCATTGTTCGTCGAGCGGCTGGGAGCCCACCGGGCACTCGACCTGATCTACACGGGCGACCTGATCAGCGGAACCGAGGCTGTGTCATCCGGCCTGTTCAGCCGGGCGGTGCCCGCCGACGACCTGTTGGAGTTCACCCGGGGCCGCGTGCGACAGGTGGCGGCGGGTGCGACCCAGTCGTTCCTTCAGAGCCGCGAGCTCGTGGCCCAGCTGCGCGACCAGCGAATCGGGCTCTGGCAGAGCATTCACGGCGAGAACGTGGCCCAGGCCGACCTGGCGAGCACCCCCGACTATGCGGAGGGTTTCGCTGCGTTCCAGGCCAAGCGCCCGCCACACTTCACCGGGCGAAGCTCGTAACACTCGTTGCCTCGCCCGGGCGCAACCCGGTATCCGGTTCAGGGTGCGTCCGGCCCGGCGTGACTACAGGTCGACCGTGTCGTTCGGCTGCAGGTCGAGGAACTCGCCGCCACCGCGCTCGACGACAGTACGGACGAAGTTGTTGGAGAGTGTCTTGCCAGCCGCGGAGAGCTGCATCTCATGTACAGCGAACGCGCGCTTGGGCCGCACCTCGGCGACGTAGTCCATCACTTCGCTGATCTTCAACCAGGGCGCGCCCGACGGAACCGCCAGTGCGTCGACCTCGACCCCTTCCGGCACGGTGAAGGAGTCGCCGGCGTAGTAGAGCTCGCCATTGACCAGAACTCCGACGTTGTCGACCACGGGCATGGACGGGTGGATCACCGCGTGCTTGCCGCCGAAGAATCGGAGCTCGAACGGGCCGATCGTCACCTCGTCGCCGGCCGCCACTGTTGTCACGGGAAAGTCGTGGGCGGCCTGAGCCACCCCGGCAGGTCCGTACACGACGGCGCCCGGGTTCTTGTCCAGGATGCGGCGGAGTTGCTCGGGAGTCCAGTGGTCGGCATGCTCGTGGGTGATGACCACAGCGATGGTGCCGGCAGACTCGGTGATCGGGGTCGTGAAGGATCCGGGGTCGATGATCAGTTTCTTGCCGGAGTCGTCCAGGACCAGTGCCGAATGCTCAAGTTTTGTCAGTCGCATATAGCGAGCTAACCCTCATTTCCGCGCGTCCGCAACTGTGTGTGGTGTCAGCGAGACCCAGCGTTTGGTGTCATCGCGTTCGGTGTGGCATACTCGATGAGTTGCGCAAACGGCCCCATCGTTTAGCGGCCTAGGACACCGCCCTCTCACGGCGGCAGCACCGGTTCAAATCCGGTTGGGGTCACATCAGTCCGGCATCTGGAAATGTTCAGGTGCCGGACTTTTTCGTCGGCTCGCACGCCGCTGAGCAGTCGTCTTCAGCCATGAGGTCCACTGGTATGGCCAGTTCATGGCCACGGTCGGCGGGATGACAGACATTGGCTGCGACGGCGCACCCGTGCCGAAGTGCGTATCGACCGCGGCCTACGCGGGATTCGCCGACGGTCAGCTGGTGCTGTTCGATGCGCCGGGTGCGGAGCTGTGTCGACTCGACCGTGGCTGACAAAGTGTACGAGCCAGCGTGCGCGGGAGCACAGTCGCGTCGTGCCAAACCGGGTCGGTCGTGGAAGCCTGCGCCTCCGGAACTACTCGGTGCGGCCCAAGATGTGCGCCGGGATCCCGATCGACAGTGACACCACGAGGATGCCGCCCAGGAAGTACTCGGCCTGGAAGGCGTCGACCTCGAAGGCATGACCCATCATCCAGAGGCCAAAGCAAAAAATAGCGAACACGATGATGAACGCGGGTACCTTCACGGTGGTGTCTCCTCCAAGATCGTGCGGCAGAGCGCAGGATCTCCCGCGTCGCACTGTAATTGCCGTTACAAGTCTAGCCAGAACTTGCGGCCGCTGATGAGAAACCCGCCGGTTCACGGTTCCGCCGCGTTGGAACCGGGGACAGTCCTGCGGCCGGCCCCCGTCCCGTGGGCGATCTCGGTCCTGGATCGGGCCGCAGCCCTGGATCGGCCGCAGTGCTGGATCGGCCGCAGTGTTGGATCGGGCGGCAGTGCTGTAGCCTTGCCGAAGCGAAGGGGAGTATCCCACCACACCGTGGTCGTCAAGACGATCTGCATCGATGCGGATCCGGGCACGGGGGCACATTTTTTCAGGTGCGGGAGAGACTTTCGGGAATTGCGCACGCCCGCGGGCGGCCCCGAAGGAAAGTACCCCCACAATGCATCTGGCATTACCCATCTGGTTCGAGATCACGAGTTTCGTCGTGCTCACCGTGATTCTCATCGCCGACCTGCTGATTGTCTGGAAACGGCCGCACGTGCCGAGCCTGCGCGAGTCCAGCCTCTGGGTCAGCTTCTACGTCGTGCTCGCCCTGCTGTTCGCGCTCAGTCTGTTCCTCGTCGGTGATGCGGAGATCTCCACCCAGTTCCTCGCCGGCTGGTTGACCGAGTACAGCCTGAGCATCGACAACCTGTTCGTGTTCGTGATCATCATGGCCCGCTTCGCGGTGCCGCGGAACTACCAGCAGGAGGTGCTGATGGTGGGCATCATCATCGCCCTTATTCTGCGCGGCATCTTCATCCTGCTCGGTGCCCAGCTGATCGCGAGTTTCAGCTGGATCTTCTACATCTTCGGCGCGTTCCTGCTGTTCACGGCCATCCATCAGACGTTCGGCAAGGAGAGCGACCCCGACACGGACAACAAGCTGATCACCTTTCTCAGGAGGCACATCGCGATCTCGCCCGACTACGACGGCTCGAAGGTTCGCACCGTGATCGACGGCAAGAAGTTCTTCACCCCGATGCTGATCGTATTTCTCGCAATCGGTTCGACCGACCTGCTGTTTGCGCTCGACTCCATTCCGGCGATCTTCGGTATCACCCAGAGTCCGTTCATCGTGTTCACCGCGAACATCTTCGCGCTGATGGGTCTGCGCCAGCTTTACTTCATGCTCGGCGGCCTGCTCGAGCGCCTTGTGTACCTGAAATACGGCATCGGGGTGATCCTCGCCTTCATCGGCGTGAAGTTGGTGTTGCACGCGCTGCACGAGAACGAGGTTCCTTTCATCAATGGCGGTCAGCCGTTCACGCAGGTGCCCGACATCGGAACGCTCGCCTCGCTGTTGGTGATCGTCGGAACCATGGTCGTGGCCACCGTCGCGAGCCTGATCCGCTCGCGCGTGCTCGCACGTCGCGCCTCGACCTCGTGACCCGTCCAACGCCTCGAGCCCTCTGACCGGCCGACGTCCCACAACGGAGACCCCGTTTCCACCACGCGGATGCCCCGCCGCGCTTCACCGCATGGCTAGTCACAGATGTTCCGGCGAACCCAGGCTGCCGCTTCAGGCACGGGCAGATCCCCGGACAGCAGCCGGTGCGCGAACGCCACCGCCAGATCGGTGAGCCGGCCATCGGGAGTAGACGGGGCGTCTCGGCCGACAACGATCGACAGCCACCGGGTGAGGCGCGGCCCGATCCGCGCGACAGACGTGGCAATGCCGACGAAGTGCCGAATCTGGCCATTCGTGTCGTCGTCGACCAGCGCGCGCACCCCGCCGCCCGGGAGGCGGTTCTTGCCGCCCCGGGCCAGATCGACGAAACCCAGCGGGCCCCGGCGAATGCCGGCAGCGTCGGTTCCGAGTTGCAATAAGAACCGCTTCGGGTCGGAGGTCTCGGCACCCAGTCGTTCAATGATTGTGACGAGTCTGCTGCAGGCATCCATGTTTCGACGCTACCGGGTCAGACGCTACCGGGTCATCGGTAGTCCAACTCTTCGCACACCACTGGTCCCTCGATTCTGCACGTGCCCCACCGAAGCGAACACGTGCCCCACCCGAAGCGAATCAGCCGAGCAGTTCAGGGCGCTTCCACGCCGCGCCGTGCACGTGCTGGTCAAGGAACGCGAACACTGTTTCATACCAGAGCACCGCGTGCTGCGGCTTCAGCACCCAATGGTTCTCATCGGGGAAGTAGAGAAACTTGTGATCCATTCGGCCGTCGGGGGAGCCATGGTGCGCGGCGAGCTCCGACCACAGCCGCAGGCTCTCCCCAATCGGCACCCGGTAGTCGCGGTCGCCGTGGATGACGAGCATGGGCGTGACGATGTCGGACACGCTGTGATGCGGTGAGTTCGTATCGAGAGCCTCCGGTGTGAAGATGCTCTGCCAATAGTGCGAGTTGTCGGTCGTTCCCCCGAACTGGTCGAGCGCCCACAGGCTGGCGTGGCTGATGATCGCCCGAAACCGGTCGGTGTGACCGGCAACCCAATTGGCCATGTACCCGCCGAATGACCCACCCATCGCCGCTGTTCGGGCGGCATCGATGTCGGGGCGGCTCTCAGCGGCATCCGTGATCGCCATCAGGTCGGTGAACGGTGCGTCACCCCAGGCGTTCCAGCCGCGGGCGATGAAATCAAGGCCATACCCGGTCGAGAGTGCCGGGTCGGGCAGCAGAACCGCGAATCCCCGAGCGAGGGCCAGCAGCGGGTTCCACCGCCAACTCCACGCGTTCCAACTGTTCAACGGGCCACCGTGGATCCAGAGCAACATCGGCGCCGGATGCCCGGCTGAGGCTCCATCGGGTAGCAGCAACCAGCCGCGCACCCGGGCGCCGTCGCCGGCGCGCGTCTCGACCTCGGTGACCGACCCGGGTACTGCCGGCAGCGGTGCCGGAGTCGCGAGCGGGGTAATCGCGCCCGTTCTCGGGATCCTGACCGGATGCGGCGGTGCCGTCCACGAGGACCGCAATGCGCACAAGTCACCGGTTGCGCGATCGACGGCGACGTCGGTGTAGGAGAATTCGTCGTCTGTGAGCTGCTCGGGGGTGCCCCCGGCAAGCGGAATGCGAAACACCGGGCCACGGCCATCCTGATCGGCGGTCGCGATCAACGCGCTGTCATCGGCATCGAAGACGACCCCGGTGGCCCACCGGTCCCAACCGTCTGCGAGTCGGCGTGGGTCGCCGCCGTCGATTCCTGCGACCCAGACCTCCTGGTCTGCTGGCCCATCGGGCGTGCTGAACTCCGAACGCAGGTAGGCGATGCTGAGCCCATCATGGCTGACCGCCGGGTTCTCGAAGTCGGTGCTCTCTTCGTCGAACAACGTCGTGTGTGCACCCGTCGCAACGTCGATCGACACCAGTATGGATCGGCCGAAATTCTTCTCCTGCACCCGCAGCGCTGCGATCAGGGTGTGTCCGTCTGGAGTCAGTGCCTGCCCAGCGGTATCGCCCGCGCGGCCGGGCCCGGGGGTGAGGTCTCTCGGGCGCGGAAGCTCGGCCGGATACGGCGTCGTTGCGTTCGTGTCAGCGTCTGTGAGTTCCGGGGCAGCTGCCACGGCCTCCTCCAGACCCGAGAGCTCGAGAGCGAACAGGTGCGGGGTGGCGGGCCCGAGGTCGTGATCCCAATACCGCACCGGGTAACTCTCGTGCAGGATGGCAGTGATCTTCTTGTCGGTGCGCTTCGTGCGGATTGCTGCATCTGTTTCTAAGTCTCCAGGGCCCTGCGCCTCGGAACGCTGCTCCTCGGAACGCTGCCCCGCGGAACGCTGCCCCGCGGACGCACTCGGCACGAGGTCGGCCCTGATCGCGATCGTGTCGGATTCGGTCGCCGTTGCGGCGAGCTGGGCGACCCCGCCGACAAGGCGTGTGATCGGCCGCGCTTCACCGCCGGCAGCCGGCAACAACCAGAGCTGGGCGGCCGCGTCTTCGTTCTTCTCTGTGGCATCGGGGCGTGCCGACACGAAAAGCACATCGCCCGAACCGGTGAAGCCAGCACCGGATTCCCCTTTGGCCGAGCGGGTCAGCCTGACGGGAGTGCCCGATCCGTCGGCCGAGACCTGCCAGAGTGCACGCTCATACGCGGTGCGCTCGCGGTTCAGCGTGGCCACGGTGAGCACGACTCGTGTGCCGTCGGGGGAGAGGGCAAGGCCCTCAACCCGTGGCAAGGCGATGTAGCTGTCCAGGGAGGCAAAGGGCGAGGTCACCGATTTCATTGGCATGCGTCCTACCGTACGCCGGTGCTCCGTTTCGCGATTCGGGCCTGCGGCGACGGCGGCGCCCCACCCGCACGGCCGGGCACAGCCCGCGGTGATACGCTGAACTGATGCCCCGCCGCACACTTCTTAGTTGCCGCGCCGAGCCCCTGTCCTGAACAGCCTGGCTCGTCGCGGTGTCTGTCATCGGCTGACCACTCACACAGTTCAAGGAAAAAACTCAGATGAACACAGAAGCGAAAACAGCCACAGCGCCACGAACGTTGGCCCAGAAGGTGTGGGACGACCATGTTGTCGTGCCGGGCTCCGACGGCGCCCCTGACCTGATCTACATCGACTTGCACCTGTTGCACGAGGTGACCAGCCCGCAGGCGTTCGACGGGCTCCGACTGGCGAACCGGCCGCTGCGCAGGCCCGACCTGTCGATCGCCACCGAAGATCACAACACGCCGACCCTGGACATCCACAAACCGATCGCCGACCCCGTCAGCCGCACCCAGATCGACACGCTGCGCGCCAACACTGCGGAGTACGGGGTACGCCTGCACTCGCTCGGTGACATCGAGCAGGGCATCGTGCACATCATCGGTCCGCAACTGGGGCTCACCCAGCCGGGCTTGACGGTCGTCTGCGGCGATTCACACACGTCAACGCACGGCGCGTTCGGGGCCATCGCAATCGGCATCGGCACGAGCGAGGTCGAGCACGTGATGGCGACTCAGACCCTGCCATTGAAACCGTTCAAGACGATGGCGATCAACGTCGAGGGCACCCTGCGCCCCGGTGTGACCGCGAAAGACATCATCCTCGCGGTGATCGCGAAGATCGGCACCGGCGGTGGCCAGGGCTACGTGCTCGAATACCGCGGCTCCGCGATCCGAGCGCTCTCGATGGAGGGCCGGATGACCATCTGCAACATGTCGATCGAAGCCGGTGCCCGCGCCGGAATGATCGCGCCCGACGAGACCACTTACCGTTACCTCGAAGGCCGGGCCCACGCCCCTGCCGGCCAGGATTGGGACGACGCCCTCGCCTACTGGAAGACCCTGCCCACCGACGAGGGCGCGGTCTTTGACGCGGAGGTCTTCATCGACGCGGATGAACTCGAACCCTTCGTCACCTGGGGCACCAACCCGGGTCAGGGTGTGCCGCTCAGCGAAGCCGTTCCCGACCCATCCACCATCGATGACCCGAACGAGCGCAGCGCTGCCGAGCGAGCGCTGGTTTACATGGACCTTGAGGCCGGCACCCCGATGAAGCAGATCAGGGTCGATACCGTGTTCATCGGTTCGTGCACCAACTCACGGGTGGAAGACCTGCGTGCGGCGGCGGAGATTGTCAAGGGGCACACGAAGGCCGACAACCTGCGCGTCATGGTGGTTCCGGGATCAGCCCGAGTGCGCATCGAGGCCGAGGCGGAGGGCATCGACAAGATCTTCACCGACTTCGGTGCGGAGTGGCGCTTCGCGGGCTGCTCCATGTGCCTCGGTATGAACCCCGACCAACTGGCCCCGGGGGAGCGCTGCGCGTCCACCTCGAACCGCAACTTCGAGGGGCGACAGGGCAAGGGTGGCCGCACCCACCTGGTCTCGCCGCTCGTGGCGGCGGCCACCGCTATCCGCGGAACGCTCTCGAGCCCGTGGGACATCGAACAAGACGCCGCAGCGACCGAGACGAGGAATGCATAATGCAGAAGATCACCAGTGTGACCGGCGCCGCCGTGCCGATGAAGCGCAGCAACGTCGACACGGACCAGATCATCCCCGCCGTGTTCCTGAAGCGCGTCACCCGAACCGGATTCGAAGACGCCTTGTTCGCCAACTGGCGGCAGGACCCCGAGTTCGTGCTGAACAAGCCAGAGTTCGCCCACGGCGGAGTGCTGATCGCCGGGCCGGACTTCGGCACCGGTTCCTCCCGGGAGCACGCCGTCTGGGCTCTGCGTGATTTCGGCTTCACGGCAGTGCTGAGCCCCAGGTTCGGCGACATCTTCCGCAGTAACGCGGGCAAGCAGGGCCTGTTGGCCGGGCAGATCACCGAAGCCGAGGTGGAACACATCTGGCAGATGATCGACGAGGACCCCGGCGTGCAGATCACTGTCGACCTGGTGGAGCGCACCGCGAGCATCGGCGAGTACACCATTTCTATCGGGATAGATGATTACACTAGGTGGCGCCTGCTCGAAGGTTTGGATGACATCGGGCTGACACTGCGTGACGAAGCGCGAATCACAGAATTCGAATCCCGTCGCGAAAGCTGGCGGCCCAAGACATTGCCGGTGAAATAGGTGAATTCACTCCTTCACGACTCAAAATCCTCAGGAGAGCTCGTTGGGCTCCACCATGACAAGATCGTCATCAACGGTGGACGTCCGTTGCGTGGCCGGGTCGACGTTCGCGGAGCCAAGAATCTGGTCACCAAGGCGATGGTGGCAGCACTTCTGGGGGAGTCTCCCAGCGTCTTGCGTGACGTTCCCGACATCAGCGATGTGCGGGTGGTCAAAGGGCTGCTCGAGGTGCACGGGGTCACCGTGGTCGCCGGTGACGAAGACGGAGAACTGATTCTTGACCCGGTCGACGTGGAAAGCGCGCACTTCGCCGCGATTGACGCCCACGCCGGATCCAGCCGCATCCCGATCCTGTTCTGCGGCCCGCTGTTGCACCGGCTCGGCCAGGCGTTCATTCCCGACCTCGGAGGGTGCCGCATCGGCGACCGGCCGATCGACTTCCACCTGGATGTACTGCGCAATTTCGGTGCGGTGATCGAGAAGCTGCCGAGCGGAATCCGCATGTCGGCACCCGACGGGCTGGTCGGCGCCAAGGTGTCGTTGCCGTACCCCAGCGTGGGCGCCACTGAGCAGGTGCTGCTCACCGCGGTGCGGGCAAAGGGAATCACAGAGCTCACCGGCGCCGCGATCGAGCCCGAAATCATGGACCTGATCAACATCCTTCAAAAGATGGGCGCGATCATCACCGTCGACACCGATCGGGTGATCCGCATCGAAGGGGTCGACCGCCTCGAGGGGTACACCCATCGTGCGTTGTTCGACCGCAACGAGGCCGCCAGCTGGGCGGTCGCAGCGCTGGCCACCGAGGGCGACATCGTCGTCGGCGGGGCCAAGCAGGCCGAGATGCTGACCTTCCTGAACATCTTTCGCAAGGTCGGCGGCCAGTTCGAGATCCTCGACGACGGCATCCGGTTCTGGCATCCGGGCGGCGACCTCAAGCCGGTGGTGATCGAGACGGATGTGCACCCCGGGTTCATGACCGATTGGCAGCAGCCGCTCGTGGTGGCGCTGACCAAGGCACAGGGTGTGTCGATCGTGCACGAGACCGTGTATGAGCAGCGATTCGGCTTCGTCGACGCGTTGATCGAGATGGGTGCCACGATCCAGATCCACAAGGAATGCCTGGGCGGGCACGCCTGCCGGTTCGGGCGGCGCAACTTCGACCACTCGGCCGTGATCTCGGGCCCCTCGCAACTGCACGGGGCTGACATCGTCGTTCCCGACCTGCGGGGCGGGTTCAGTCACTTGATCGCGGCGTTGACGGCGGAGGGAACCTCCACCGTCAGCAATGTGGGAATCATCAGTCGCGGATACGAAAACTTCATCATGAAACTCGAGGCGCTCGGGGCAGACTTCCATCTCGCGGGATAATAGCCGCGTGAGTGAAAAGTCGAGACCGTCGTTCTTCTGGCCCATCGCAGCCATCGTCCTGCCGATCATGAACGTGATCGCCCGCTACACCATCATCGACGGCCAGAAACTGCCGAAGACCGGCTCGTACGTGTTGACCCCGAACCATTACAGCGAGATCGACCCGTTGGTGATCGGTCTGGTGTCGTGGCGGTTGGGCCGGGCGCCCAGGTTCATGACGAAGGCGTCGTTGTTCGAGGTGCCGGTGTTGGGCTGGCTGTTGCGCAAAACAGGCCAGATCCCGGTAGTGCGCGCCGGCTCGGGGCGTCACAACCAGCCGGTGCAGGCGGCCATTCGGTTGGTCGACCGGGGCCAATGCGTGGTGGTGTACCCCGAGGGCTCGCTCACCCGCGACCCCGACATGTGGCCGATGCGCGGAAAGACGGGCGCGGCCAGGCTCGCTCTGCAGCACGACATTCCGGTCATCCCGATCGCTCATTGGGGCACACAGCAGATCATGGCCCGGTACTCGAAGAAGATCAGCTTCTTTCCGCGCAAACACGTGACCATCAAGATCGGCGACCCTGTCGACCTGTCCGATTTCACGGGCCGGAGCATGGACTCGGCGACCATGAATGAGGCGACGACGCGGATCATGGATGCGATCACGGCGCAGTTGGCCGATCTTCGGGGAGAGCCCGCGCCCGAGTTGCGCTGGAACCCGACCCAGCACAACCAGAAGGAGACGGGTCGCTTTGACTCCGAATAGGCGCACCGCCGCCAAAGCCCCTGCAGCGACCCGCAGCACCGGCCGCGTCGCCGTTCTGGGGGCGGGCAGTTGGGGAACAACCTTCGCCAAGATCGTCGCCGACGGGGGCTCCCCGGTCACCCTGTGGGCGAGACGACCCGAACAGGCGAAGGAGATCTCCGAGGCCAAACGCAACAGCTCCTACCTGCCCGGCATCAACCTGCCACGGTCTCTGCAGGCGACCAGCGACCTGGCGCAGGCGCTTCGCGGCGCCGACCAGGTGTTCATCTCGCTGCCCAGCCAGAGCGTTCGGGAGAACCTCGTCGAGATCGGCCGGTACCTGGAGCCCGGGGCAATCGTAGTCAGCCTGATGAAGGGGATCGAGAAGGGCTCGGGCCTTCGCATGAGCGAGGTGATCGAGACCGGGCTGAAGGTCGCCCCGGAACGTATCGCCGTTGCATCCGGCCCCAACATCGCCCTGGAGATCGCCCGGGAGCAGCCGACGGCGGCGGTGATCTCGTCGATCAGCAGTGAGACCGCGCAGAAGATCGCGGTCACCGCAACCAACCGGTATTTTCGCTCGTTCATCAACACTGACGTGATCGGCACCGAGTTCGGCGGGGTGCTCAAGAACCTGATCGCCTTGGCCATCGGCATCGTCGACGGTGTGGGGCACGGGGAGAACACGAAGGCGACGATCATCACCCGCGGACTGGTCGAGATGACCGAGTTCTCCGTGGCCTACGGGGGACGGGCAGACACGCTGTCTGGACTGGCCGGGCTCGGCGACCTGATCGCCACCTGCCAGTCACCGCTGTCGAGGAACAACACGGCCGGCCGGCTGCTCGGGCAGGGTTACACCCTGGCCGATGTGATGGCCAGCATGGAACAGACCGCAGAGGGCCTGTCTTCGGTGGAGCCTGTGCTGACATTGGCGCGCGCCAGAGGTGTGGCCATGCCGATCGCCCATCAGGTCGGCCAGGTGCTCGCCGGCACTCTCGACCCGCGTGAACTGGCCCCACATCTGACCACGAACCCCGACGAACCCCAGGGCGAAAGGATGATCGATGACTCGCAGACTCACGGTGGCACTACTTTTTGGGGGACGCTCAAGCGAGCACTCGGTCAGCTGCGTCACGGCGGCGGGAGTGCTCCACGCGCTTGACCCTGAGCGTTACGATGTGATCCCGGTCGGTTTGACCCGGGAAGGCGCGTATGTCCTGATGGGCGCGGAGGTTCTCGACTACACATTCGACGTCGATCACATGCCCGAAGTGCCCGACAACGGCACTCGGGTCGCGTGGCCCGTCGATGCACTCGGCCACGAGTTGACGGCGACGGATGCCCAGGGGCAGGTGCGCTCATTGGGGCAGATCGACGTGGTCTTTCCGATCCTGCACGGCCCGTTCGGCGAAGACGGCACGATTCAGGGCATGCTCGAGCTGGTCGACCTTCCCTACGTGGGTTCCGGTGTGCTGGCATCCGCGGTGGGCATGGACAAGCACTTCACCAAAACGGTTCTCAAGGCCGAGGGGATCGCCGTGGCACCATGGGTCGTGCTTTCTGCCCGCGACTGGGCCACGTCACCCGAGAAGGCCCACGCGGCACTCGACGAACTGGGTCTGCCCGTCTTCGTGAAGCCCGCCCGTGCCGGATCCAGCGTGGGCGTCTCCAGGGTGGCGTCGCTCGCCGACCTCGATGCAGCGATGACGCTGGCGTTGGCCGAAGACGACAAGGTGCTCATCGAGGCGGCGGTCGTCGGACGCGAGATCGAATGTGCGGTGCTCGGCGGCCGCGCTGGTGCCGGTGCCCGGGCGTCGTCCGTTGCCGGCGAGGTCGTGCTCACGGGGCGCGACTTCTACGACTTCGACTCGAAATATCTCGCGGCACCGGGGGTTGAGCTCGAATGCCCGGCCGACCTGACCGGCGAGCTGCTGGCCGAGCTGCAGGAGTTGTCGGTGCGGGCGTTCAACGCCATCGACGGCGCCGGACTCGCCCGGGTCGACTTCTTTCTCGGCGACGACGGATTCGTGCTGAACGAGATCAACACGATGCCGGGGTTCACCCCGATCTCCATGTTCCCGAAATGCTGGCAAGAAAGCGGAATGAGCTACCCGGCGCTGATCGACGAGCTGATCGCGCTCGCCCTGGACGGCCGCTGACCGCCCCGACGGCCGCTGACCGCTCTGGACGGCCGCTGAACGCCCCCGACGTCGGCCAATCACCCCGCCGTCGCGGAGCAAAATTTCAGGAGCACAGCCCTGCCGCTGGCCTGTGCGCGTCGGCGCCCCTCTCATCCTGCGTATTTGAAGCGACCGAGTGCGGGGAGGGCCGGGAAGACCGGAGGCGAGGCCGGCGACGCGAGTTGCGGGACAGGTTGCGGGACGAGTTGCGGGTTGGGTTGTGGGTTGGGTTGCGGGTTCGGTTCGGGGTGGGCGGCTAACCGGACGGCGACGGGGAGGGGGCGAGATCCTGTGGGCCCACGCACTCACGGGTCTGCGGCACCAGGGAGATCACCGCGCCAAGGTCGATCAGTGCCGTGGTGCCGGAGATCTTCGACGAGTCGATGACCACTTCGGTGGCCGGGATGCGGCCGTAGGCCTGGTAGCGGAGCATCGGCGCGTCTGAGGTGTCTTCGATCCAGTCGATCCCGTTGATGTTCAGGCACGGCAGGGTTGTCGGCCCGAGCGGGGGCACACCACAGCGCAGCAGTACCGCGGCCGGTTGGCCCCACGCGCCGGTCGCCTGCGCGTTCGTCTGGCGGATGTCGAGATCCGCCACCTGCTGCGGCAGGCGCACGATCATCTCGGCGCACTCGGGGTTCACCGCATCCGGGGCGGGATCCATCGGCACGATCGGCGCGCAGCCGGTGAGGGCGACCGTCGCGGCAACCAGCAGAAGAACAAGGGGCGTGCGACGAGGCGTGCGCGGCGAAGTGGGGTGCGTCATGTCGAGTTCAGGCTACCGTTTGTGTATGGGAGCTTCATCTTCACCGCAGTCAGGGCACAGGCGTAATAGTGGTGTCGGCGACACCGGCAACGCCGAGGAAACCGGCAGCGTCGGGGGAACCGGCAGCGCCGAGGAAACTTACCGCGCCGACGAAAGATACAGCGCCGACGAGAATGACAGCGCCGACAAAACCGGTGGCGTTGATGACACCATCGGTGCCGTCGGGGAACTCGCCGTTCTGGCCCGCATCTTTCCGCGGCTGCCCGATGCCCGTGCAGCCCTGCTCGGCCCCGGTGATGACGCCGCGGTGATCGCGGCGCCAGACGGGCGATTTGTGGTGACCACCGACATGATGATTCACGGCCCAGACTTTCGGCTGGCCTGGTCGACGCCCCACGACCTGGGTTGGAAGGCGGCCGCATCCAACCTTGCCGACGTCGCCGCGATGGGTGCCGCACCGACGGCACTGGTGGTCGCGATCGCCGCGCCGACTGACACACCCGTGGCAACATTGGAGGGCATCGCGGACGGCTTGCGGGAGGCCTGCGCCAAGATGGCGCCCGGCTGTGGGGTGGTGGGCGGAGACCTGTCGGTTTCACAGACCCTCACCATTGCCGTCACAGCCTTCGGCGACCTCGAGGGTCGTGCCCCGGTGACCCGTTCGGGCGCGCGCGTCGGCGATGTCGTCGCGATCGCCGGTGAGCTGGGCCGTGCCGGCGCAGGCCTCGCGCTGCTGTTCGCGGGGGCAGTGGACGGCACGGGAGAGGCGGATGCGCGGGCCGCTGCCACACTGCGGCACGAGCATCCGCTCGAGATCACGGCACAATTGGCGCCGACCCCGCCGATCGCGGCCGGGCGGTTGGCGGCTGAGGCCGGCGCGACGGCCATGCTCGACGTCTCAGACGCCCTGGCCCTCGACGCGGCACGCATTGCCGCCGCCAGCGGCGTGGGCATCGACTTCGACGAGGCCGCGCTGGGACCCCACCCGCTGGCTGCGCTTGCGGGCGGCGAAGATCACGCACTGCTCGCCACCTTTCCCGATGCGTCCTGCATCCCCGAACAGTTCCGTGTGATCGGGCGAGTGACCGTTCCAGCCGAGGGGCAGGCCGGAACGCCCGCTACGGCCAGGGTCACCGTCGACGGGGTGGCCGCCGACACCGCCGGCTGGGATCCCTATCGCGGCTGGGACGGCCACGCCGGCTGACCAGCCCCAGCCGGCTGACCAGCCCGAGCCCGCTGACCAGCCGACGTCAGCCGATCAGAGGCCGCGGGGTTCCAACCAGAACAGCGTGGTGTCGCCGTAGGACTTCTCTCGCACGAGCTCGAGGTTTGAGGGAACCTGAGGACGACCGGAGCGTGTACTTCGTTCGATCACGACAGTGGCCTCCGGCGCCAAAAGTGGCATGAGTGCCTCAAGGTTCTTCACGAGTGCCTGGTTGTCCACCTCGTAGGGCGGGTCGATGAACACCAGGTCGAAGACCGGGTGCATCGCGTCTGCTCCCGCGTCCAGATAGGTCTGCACCGCCTGGGGAATCACGACGATCACAGGGCGGGCGTCTGCCGCAACCGAATGCTCGGCGGCTCGCGTCACCAGGTCTGCGTTGCCTTTCACGACACGGGCGGCTGCCCGGTTCTTCTCCACGAGCACCACGTTGCTGGCGCCGCGACTGGCGGCCTCGAGCCCGAGCGCCCCCGATCCGGCATACAGGTCGAGCACTCGTGCTCCTGTGAGCGAAGACCGGGCAGCGATGGCGGAGAAGATCGCCTCGCGCACCCGATCGCTTGTTGGGCGGGTACCGCTTGTCGGCACCTGCAATCGGTGCGAACCTGCGAATCCCGCGATAATCCTCGTCACGGATGTGAGCTTACATACCCGCAGGGGCACTCATCTGACAGACTGTTGGGCAGGGGCACTCGAACGTAAGGTATTGGTTCAACGAATGAACGAAGCGTGGCCGACTCACTCTCGGACCGTCGCCGGGGAACGCATCTCCCAGGGCGGTGCCAACGACGAGCCGCTCGAGACGAGCACGCACAGTGAACCGATGAGCCTGGACCTGGTGCACGAGGCTGCCATGCGCATCCGCGACAACGTGCAATCGGTGATCGACGGCAAACCCGACGCCGTCGAGATGGCGCTCACGGTGTTCCTGGCCGGTGGCCACCTGCTGATCGAAGACGTTCCCGGGGTCGGCAAGACGATGCTCGCGAAAGCGTTGGGACGGTCGGCCGACTGCACGGTCAGCCGCATCCAGTTCACCCCCGACCTGCTTCCGTCTGACGTCACCGGCGTCTCGATCTTCAACCAGGCGGCGCAGGAGTTCCAGTTCAAACCGGGCCCGGTGTTCGCCAACATCGTGATCGGCGACGAGATCAACCGTGCCTCGCCGAAGACACAGTCGGCCCTTCTCGAATGCATGGAGGAGGGGCAGGTCACCGTCGACGGTGTGACCCACCGCCTGACCGCGCCGTTCACCGTCATCGCGACCCAGAACCCGGTCGAGATGGAGGGAACATACTCGTTGCCCGAAGCCCAGCGCGACAGGTTCATGGCGCGCATCTCCATGGGTTACCCCGACCAGCAGGCAGAACTGCGCATGCTCAGGTCGCGCGACAACGCACAGCCTCTCGAGTCTCTTCGGGCCGAGGTGACTGCCGGCCAGTTGGAGGCGATGTTGGCTGCGGTGCAGTCCGTGTTCGTGGCCGACGTGGTGATGCAGTACGCGGTCGACCTCGTACAGGCAACCAGGCACGAACCCCGGCTCAGGCTGGGGGCGAGCCCCCGCGCCACGTTGCAGCTGGTGCGTGCCGCGAAGGCGCGTGCTGCCTTGGACGGGCGCGAGTTCGTTCTTCCCGACGACATCGACCACCTGGCCGTGCCCGTGCTCGGGCACCGGCTGATCCCGGTGGCTCGGGCGCTGAGCCGCGATGGGCGCGGAGAGGCGAATGTCGCCGAGATCGTCGAGTCGATCGTTCTGGCCACCCCGGTTCCCGTCGCCGCAGCAGGTTCTTGAGGTCGAGAATGGGCGCTCGCGGGCCCAGGGGCCCTCACGCAACTGATCGGCCGCGCCTGACCGTGCGCGGCTGGGGGGTGACCCTGGCCGGCATCGTCTTCGCTCTGGCCGCCCTGATTCTTGGCAACCGCGATCTGCTCACCGTCGCCTGCCTGCTGGTCGGCCTTCCCCTGGTCGCGCTGATGGTGGTGCGTCGCGGGCGGGCAGAACTGGAGGTCTCGCGCAATTTCGTCCCCGATGTGGTCGCTGTCGGTGATCCCACTCAGGTCACGGTCACTGTCACGAACCTGGCAGGGCGCCCCGTTGCGGCCAGCCGGTGTCGGGACGGCGACGAGGGGGAGTGGTCGGGCGGCTCGCTCCCGTTCCCGGCGCTTGCGCGAGCCTCGGGTCGTGGGCTCGGCCGGGTTCGCGGAGTGATCCGCTATACGGTGACACCCCGGCAGCGAGGAATCCATGAGGTGGGCCCGCTGATCGTGCACTCAGGCGACGGGCTCGGCCTGGTCACGTGGGAGCGCAGCTATCCGGGCGTGCAGAGGTTGGCGGTGATCCCACGGGTCGAGGACCTGTCTGGTGACGGGGCCAACCTCGGCGGCTCCGACGGTGCGATCGACCGGGCGAGGCTTTCTCTCGCCGGCGGCACCGATGACACCCTGCCGCGCGAGTACCGGCCGGGCGACCCGATGCGGCGGGTGCACTGGCGTTCCACAGCCCGGCACGGAGACCTGATGGTGCGCCAGGACGAGGAACAGTCCGATCCGCAGTGTTGGGTGATTCTCGACAACAGGATGTCCAGCCATCCCGATTTTGAGCGCAGCGGTGGCCGAAGCAGCCGCAGAGTCGTCTCCGCAGGTTTTGAATGGTCTGTGCGGTTGGCGGCCTCCATCGCCGTGCATGCGCAACGCGAGGGCTACCGCGCGCGACTGGTGGCCACCGCCGACCCCACAGTGCTCGACGCAGCCGCGAATGATCGCGGCGGGACACAATCTGCTCACGACGCGTTGCTCGAATTCGCCTCGATGAACCTTCTGGGCGGCCTCACCCACGGCGACTACGCGCACGAACTCGAGCAGGTGATGCGGGCATCGGGTGGTTCGCGTCCGGTCTTCGCCGTGTTTGGCAGCATCGACGAAGACGAGGCCTCGCGTCTGGCACGGCTGGGTGTTCTGGGGAGGCCGGCGACCATCTTCGTGATGCGGTCGGCCCCGGGGGTGGAGCAGACGCTCACCCGGGCCGGATGGCGGTATATCACGGTCAGCGAGACGGACGACATCGCCACCGTCTGGCAGGACGTCACCGCGCGGAGCGGTCATGTCGTCCACTGAACCTCGCCGGTTGCCCCCGGTGCGCTCGGCGCGCCGGCTGCCGCCCGCGCGTCGGGCCTCGTGGCCGTTGACGGGAGCGGTCTGGCTGTGTGTCGTGGTTTCCGCAGCCGGGCTGGGGCCGATGCTGGTGGGCGGGCGCTGGTGGTTGGTCGCGGCAGCGGTTGCGGCGGTCATCATTGTCGTGAACGCGTTCATGCGAACCACACGGTTGCCCGACATGGTCGTCGCGTTCAGCGGGCCGGCCACCTATGTGCTCGTGATGACGTGGATCTTCGCACCGGCATCCACCTTCTTCTTCGTGCCGACGCGCGACACCGTCACCACGTTCGGAACGCTGTTCCAGGAGGGCGTGAAATCGATCTATCGGCAGACCATGCCAGCCGTCGTCGAACCGGGGTTGCTGCTCATCCTGGTCGCCGGCGTCGGGTTGATCGCAGTGGTGTTCGATCTGGTCGTCTTCAGCGTGCGCGCGCCGGCAGCCGCCGGTATCCTGCTGGTCGTGGTGCTCGCGATCCCGGCGGTGACGCAGGGGTCGCGAGTGGACGGCTTCGTTTTCATCGCCACCGCGGTGTCATTCCTCATCCTGCTGCGGGCCGACATGCTCCGTCGAGACTCTGACGGGCGTGCGCGACGCCGCCGGACGAGCCGCGGAGCAACGGGCGCCGACGACCGAGCCCGCGTCACCACGGTGGGGCCCACAGGCGCCGGGGCCATCGGCATCGGCCGCCAGACCGTGGTGATCGCCGCGGCCGCACTCGTCGGGGCGATGCTGTTGGGCGCCGTGCTTCCCGGCTTCGACAGGCCGCCGCCGGTTCCGCTGGCGGGCAACACCACAATCTTCGGCGGCGGCATCAACCCCATCATCAGCCTCGGCAAAAGCCTGCGAAAACCGTCGGATGTGGTGATGCTGACCTATACGACGACGGCCGAGGCGCCGCCGTATCTCAGCGTGATCACCCTGGACCGGTTCACAGGAGAGAACTGGGCGCCCACGCTGAGAGACCCCGATCCCACTCGCCCGGTATTGAACATCGGCCCGATACCCGGCCTGGGGGAGCAGACCCCTCGGGGTGACGACATCGTCACCGATGTCACCATCGAGAATCTGGTCAGTCGGTGGCTCCCACTGCCGTACCCGAGCAGTTCGGTGCGGCTCGCGCAGGCGGACTGGTTCTGGGAGCCGTCCGACCTCAGCGTCTCCGGTGAGCAGCCGACCGGCCCAGGGCTCAGCTATGCGGCCACCACGGTGCAACCTGAACCCACCGTCGACCAGCTGAACGCGGCCGGTGACCCGGTCGACAACCAGCAGTACAGGGAGCTTCCGCGCGACCTGCCGGCAATCATCCGAGAGACCGCGAATGACGTGACCCAAGGAGCAAGCAGCCACTATGAGCAGGCAGTGATGCTGCAGGAGTATCTCCGCGGCAGCACCTTCACCTACTCTCTGGACGCGCCGGTCAAGCAGGGCTACGACGGCGACGGAATGGCGGTCCTGTCGCAGTTCCTCAAGGTGCGCAGCGGCTACTGCGTGCACTTCGCCTCCGCGATGGCGGTGATGGCGCGCTCACTGGGGATTCCCACTCGTATCGCGGTCGGTTACCAGCCGGGAACACCCGTTTCCGCCGTCGTGACGCAACCTGCACCACTGGTCCAGCGATACGAGGTGTCCAGCGCAGACCTGCACGCGTGGCCGCAGTTGTACTTCGAGGGCATCGGCTGGCTGAATTTCGAACCCACGCCCACCCGAGGGAACCCTGCAGCGTACAGTCTCCCCGCCACCGGCTCGAATCCCGGTGCCAGCCCAGCCCCGTCGATCGCGCCGAGCCCCGGGGCGTCGGCGGCCCCGAACCGGGGACCGAGCCGCGCCCCCCTCGACGTGGGTGAGGCCCCGTCAGCCGGCGCAGATACGACGACAGGTGTCGGGTGGACCCCGCCAGCGGCGCTGCTGACCCTGTTGTTGGTGCTTCTTCTGCCGGCGGTCATCCGGATCGCCGTGCGTTCCTTCCGACTTCGGAAGACGGCGGTGACCCGCGAATCCGCGGTTCGCGCCTGGCGTGAGGTTCTGGCGACCGCCGCCGATCTCGGGCTCCCGTTGCCCACTACTCGAACACCCCGTCAGGTGCAACGCGAACTGTCGCTGGCGATTACGCCCGATGATGAGGCACGGCACGCGCTTGCCCGGATGGTCGGGGCAGTGGAACACGCCTGGTTCGCCCCGGCCGGCACCGAGCTCCCCGAGGCCAGGGCAAACGACGCGCGAATCATCCTTCGGGCGCTCAGGAAGCCGCTGTCTGCCTCCCAACGAGTACGCGCAACCCTCCTGCCCCTGTCGTTGTTGCCGGCATGGATGGCTCCCCGCACCGCAGATGACGTGGTGGCCGGCTCGTCCAGCTGAGCCTCCGCGTCAGTGGCCTGCCCTAGAATCTGAGCATGACGGCAGCCGATTTTGACCATGGCCTGGGTCAGGTGCTTGGGAGTGCCGTGGCGGGTCGGGTGAAGAAGGCCTTCGGCTATGAGACCGTTGGTGAACTGTTGGCCCACTTTCCGCGCCGCTATGCCAGCCACGGTGAACTCACTGAGCTGATGCTCCTGCCCGAGGGTGATGAGATCACCATCATCGCCGAGGTCACGCGGGCCCGTGAGCGACGAATGCAGGCCCGCCGCGGCACCATCCAGGAGGTGGTGATCTCTGATGGGGTCGGCAACCTGACCCTCACCTTCTTCAACCAGTCGTGGCGTTTGAAGGAGCTCAGGCCGGGCGTGCGGGCGATCTTCGCCGGCAAGGTGTCGAAATACAACATGACGCCCCAATTGACGCATCCCGACTACAAGCTCTTCGACGAGCTGATGGCCGAGGGCAGCGACGCCGGGGCGGTGGCCCGTGAGTGGGTTGAACGCCCGATCCCGATCTACCCGGCGACCAAGAACCTGCCCAGTTGGAAGATTGCGGGGATGATCGAGACGGTGCTTGAAGCGCTCGGCCCCGTCGAAGACCCGATGCCCGGAACGCTCAGGCAGGCGCATTCGTTGTTGCAGATCGATCAGGCACTGCGCATGATCCATCAGCCGGCGGAGGAGAAAGACGCCCACATCGCCCGCCACACTCTGAGGTTCCATGAGGCGTTCCTGCTGCAGACGGCGCTCCTGCAGCGCCGCCAGGCTGCCAGGGGCCTGCCGGCGACCGCGCGTGAAGCCGTCGCCGGCGGGCTGCTGGATCGGTTCGATCGCGCGCTCGGGTTCACCCTGACTGAAGACCAGCAGGCGGTCGGCGAGCAGGTGATGCACGATATCGGCCAGCCGCACCCGATGTCGCGCCTCATCCAGGGCGAGGTTGGTTCGGGCAAAACCGTGGTGGCACTGCGGGCGATGCTGGCGGTGGCCGACACGGGTGGACAGGCCGCCTTGCTCGCCCCGACCGAGGTTCTGGCGGGCCAACACCTGCGCTCCATCGTCGCCATGCTGGGCCCCGACCTTTCGGCCGAGCTGATGCCGACACTGTTCACCGGCCAGATGACTGCGAAAGATCGACGCTCCGCGTCCTTGCGCATCGTCTCGGGCCAGGCGAGGATCGTGATCGGCACCCACGCCCTGCTGGGTGATGCCGTGTCGTTCTTCGACCTGGGGCTGATCGTCGTCGATGAGCAACACCGTTTCGGTGTCGATCAGCGTGAAGCGCTGCGGCTCAAGGGCGCCACGCCGCCGCACGTGCTGATCCTCACCGCCACACCCATTCCGCGCACCGTGGCGATGACGGTCTTCGGCGACCTGGACGTCTCGACCATCCGGCAGCTCCCCGCGGGCCGCCCCGGCATCGAGTCGTTCGTCGTGCCGCTGGCAGAGAAACCGCAGTGGATCGTGCGCACCTGGCAACGTGTCGTCGAAGAATTGGCGCTCGGGCGACAGGTGTTCGTCGTCTGCCCAGCCATCAGCGCGTCGGAGCCCGACCCTGATCTCGATATCGCTGCAGAGGAATTGATCGAGTCGGCGTCGGCAACCGTTCCGGCCGCGCGAACCACGTCGCTGGTCACACCCGCGATGGCCGACGTCGAAGAGACCCTTGCTCGGCTGCGGGCCATGCCGGCCCTGGCGAATGCCCGGATCGAGCCGCTTCACGGCAAGATGCCCAGTGACGAGAAAGACCTGGTGATGCGCTCGTTCGCCGACGGGCAGATCGACGTGCTGGTGGCCACCACCGTGATCGAAGTCGGTGTCGATGTGCCCAACGCCTCGACGATGGTGGTTCTCGATGCCGACCGATTCGGCGTGTCGCAGCTGCACCAGTTGCGCGGTCGGGTCGGGCGGGGTCGGGTTCCCGGCATCTGCCTGTTCGTGACCCACGCCGAACCGGGTTCCTTGGCGCGGGAACGGGTCGAAGCAGTGGCGTCGACTCTCGACGGGTTCGAACTGGCCCAGATAGACCTGGAACTGCGCCGAGAGGGAGACGTTCTCGGAACCACCCAATCCGGTGGCCGCTCATCGTTGAAACTTCTGCGGGTGGCCCGTGACGCCGACCTGATCATGACCGCGCGGGCGGCAGCAGAACAGTTGCTGGAGGCGGATCCCGAACTCGCCCGGTATCCGGCGCTGGTGCGCGCACTGGCCAGGCGGCTCGACGAGTCCGAACGCGAGTTCCTCGCCAAAACCTGAGTGAGGGCGGCCGAGCCAACGCTTCGGCCGCCCCTGCACTCACTCGGCCGCCACGCGCCTTCTCACCAGGATGAGCATCAGGGCCCCGGCGGCGAGCAACAGACTCCCCGCGGCTAGAGGCAGTGTGGTTTCCACACCGGTGGCCGCCAGATTCACGGTTGCCGTGACCTCTGTCTCATCATCATCGGTGACCGCAGACTCATCGTCGCCCGTGACATCGGACTGATCCGGGTCGGTGTTCGTCTGCTCGTCGTCCCCGTCCAGGTCCCCGTCCTGGTCACCGTCCAGGTCACCGTCCTGGTCACCGTCGATGTCGCCTGGATTATTGGCGTCTTCATCTCCGTCGCCAGGCGCACCCGGGCCACCGTCTCCGGGCTCACCGTCTCCGGGCTCGCCGTCTCCGGGCCCACTGTCACCCGGGCCAGTTCCTGCTTCTGCCCATTGGGCGTAGACGACGAGGTCGCCGTCGAGTCCAGTGACCGGCTCAAACGGTGTACCGCTGCCGTCAGCTTCAGTATTCCAGCCGAGCAGGTCCCATCCGGGGCGCACCACCGACGGGAACGCACGCTGTCCATCAGCGAAGTTCGTTGCATAGACGTGCACAGACGTCCCTGAGGCCACCGGCGGATTCGACCTGAATTGCACTTCGTAGTTGTGCACAGTCACCAGGTTGAGCACCTGGACATGAACGGTGATGATTCCATGGTTCTGAACCGATCCCAAACCGCTCGGGCTGCTCCCACCGGCGCCTTGAATCTTTCCGTCACCGATGATCGATCCGGTCCCGGTGACAGTGATCTCCACAGCCGACGGCACGTAAATGGTCGGGCTACCCGTGGGAACGCTGACCAACTCCAGCGTTCCCGCTATGGTCACCTCGAGTATCTCTGTCGGTTCATCGGCAGACGCGTAACCGAGCCCGATTGCCGATGAATCAGAGTGGACTTCGACGTGGGCGCCCGCGCTGATCATAATGGTTCCGCCCTGACCGTCCCGACCAGCTCCTATCGCCGCGCCTGCGCCTCCTGTCTTTGTGGCGACGACGTCACCACCGTTGAAGACGATGGTTCCCGCACCCGCCCCGAGACCGCCTCCGATTGCCGGAGCAAAAGAGCCACCGGTGGCAGAGACCGTGCCTCCGTTGATCGTGACCGTGTGCCCGGTGGCGCCGCGCCCGCCGCCGATGGCGGCGCCGGCATTCTCGTTCACTGCGGTGACGACCCCGCCGTTGATCGTGACCGTGACGTTTTTGCCGGCACTTCCGCTGCCGATGGCGGCGCCACTCCAGCCCGCGGCTTTCACGGTGCCGCCGTTGATAATCACGGTGCCGCCGTCGCCATCGGCGCCACCGCCGATTCCCGCACCCGCTCCGCCGATGTTGTGGCCGTCCACGTTTCCGCCGGCCAGCACAATGGTGCCCGCACTTCCGCCTCGGCCTCCGCCGATGCCTGCGCCATCGCCGCCGCCGGTACCGCTTCCGGTCGTCGCGACCACGGTGCCGCCGTTGACGGTGACCGTGCCGCCGTCGCTGTCCCGATCCCCGCCGATGCCTGCGGCATCCCACGCACCTCTGGCAGTGATGTGGCCGCCATCAACCACCAGGCTCGCTGCGGTCGTGGTGATCCCCGCTTTCCCTGTGATTCCAGAGGCGGTGGCGTCGAGTCTCCCCGTCGACGGAAGACTGCTGTCGTCCACGGTCAGCTTCTCACCCGCGGCGATCGTGACGTTCTTGGCGGTGAGTTCCTGTCCGGCAAGATCGATCGTCACGGTGTTCGGGATGGCCAGGGTCGTTGTGGTGACAGCCAGTTCGATGTCATTGCCAAGGACCACCACAGTTGTCGTCGGGTCGGCGAGGGCAGCCACCAATGTGGGCTCATCGGTAACGGTGATGTCCGCAGCGTGGGCAGGGCCGGCAACCCCCACCAGGGTCAGGAGTGTCGCTGCTGCGACACCTAGGACCATTTTCTGTACGGGAGCACTTCTGTGCCCAGGGGCAGATTTCAGCATGTGATTCTGTCTCACTTCATTCGGTTGACTGGGTTCGGCGATGCTCGCGCAACCAGGCAGGGCGGCTCAGCCCAGCGGAAGGCAAACTGGCCTCCGTCAGGCTATCGACGCCGCTGTGAGTATTCTTAAAGCCCGCAGTGCAGCCCTCGGGGCTCAGGCTGAGTATCGTCTGGGTGTTCCCGCGAGGTTCACCGCACGCCCCGGTGCGCGACCGGTACTGTAGTTGTCATGCACAGGATCGCCGTTGTCCCTGGTTCGTTCGACCCCGTCACGCTGGGGCACCTGGATGTCATCGAACGGGCCGCCGGCCTGTTCGACGAGATCCATGTCCTGGTCGTGCACAATCCCGACAAACACGCGCTGCTGCCGATCAGCGAACGAGTATCGCTGTTGGAGCGGGCGATCACCGATTCCGGCATGTCCGGAAGCATCCAGGTCGCGTCGTGGAACGTGGGGCTCCTGGTCGACTACTGCACCGATGTCGGGGCGACTGTACTGGTGAAGGGCATTCGGTCGCAGATCGACGTGGCCTACGAGACCCCGATGGCGATCGTGAACCGCAACCTCGCCCAGGTCGAGACCATCTTCATGCTGCCCGACCCCGGCCACGCGCACGTCTCCAGTTCACTGGTGCGCCAGGTCGCCGCCCTGGGCGGAGACGTGGCGCCGTATGTCCCGAGCGTCGTTGCGGAGTTCCTGCAGGGTGAGTCAACTGACTGAGCCCTGTCCCGCGGCCTGTGCGGTGACACGAGGGCACGCACTGTGAGCGCCCCGTTGCAGATCGGCTACGCGGCCATGCTGGAGCAGTTCGCCCCGGCCGAGGCGGTCGCGCTATCGGCCTACGCCGAACAGCACGGTTTCTCCGGGGTGATGGCGGCCGACCATTTTCAACCGTGGGTGCCCGCCCAGGGTCAATCCGCCCACGTCTGGAGCGTTCTCGGGGCCTTGGGGGAGCGCACGTCGGGCGACCTCGGCCCCGGCGTCACGTGCCCGTCGTTCCGGCAGCATCCGGCGGTGGTGGCACAGGCCTCGGCAACGCTCGCCGCCCTGTACCCCGGTCGGCACTGGTTGGGAGTGGGCAGTGGCGAGGCCTTGAACGAGTCGTTCACGGCTGAGTACTGGCCGGAAGCCCCGGAGCGGATCAACCGCATGTTCGAGGCGATCGACGTCATCAACAAACTGTTCACGGCCTCCCTCGCGCACCGGTCGGTCAAGCATTCCGGCACCCATTTCAAGCTCGCGTCGACCCGGCTGTGGACCATGCCCGATTCGGCTCCGGAGATCCTGGTCGCGACGGCCGGTCCGGTGACCGCCCGGCGGGCCGGGCGAACCACTGACGGGCTGATCACCATCGGCGCGCCGCTGGAGAAGATAGCGGGTCTGTTCAACCGGTTCGACGCCGGGGCGCGCGAAGCCGGTCGCGATCCGCAGACGATGAAAAAGGTTTTGCGCCTGCACCTGAGCTGGGCGGCAACCGACTCAGAAGCCCTCGACAATGCGCTCAGGCTGTGGCCGAACGGAGCAATGCGGTTTCCGCGTGGCGACATCCGCTCCCCGTTCGAGTTCGAGCAGATGGCGAAGATGGTGCGCCCCGAAGACTTCACGGGCCAACTGGTGATCGACACCGACCCCGATGTGCACCGCGCGAACATCCAGCGGTACGTCGACCTTGGTTTTGATCGCATCTACCTGCACAACGTGGGCCGCAACCAACGTGAGTGGATCGAGGTCTTCGGCCGCGACGTCCTGCCGAAACTGAAACGATGACGAACGAGATCCGCGTCTTCGCGCTGCCGGGAATCGGAGAGATCCGTGCCGGTGACGACCTCGTGCAGGTCATCCACGCCGCCGCCGATGGGCTTCTGATGCAGGGAGACATCCTCGTCGTGACCAGCAAGATCGTCTCCAAAGCCGAAGGGCGGCAGATCGGTGCCGCCGACCGTGAAGACGCGATCACTGCCGAAACGGTGCGTCTGGTGGCCAGGCGCGAGCACGCGCACGGGGTCACCCGAATCGTGGAGAACCGAAACGGGCTCGTACTCGCGGCCGCCGGGGTCGACTCGAGCAACACACCCGAAGGCACCGTGTTGCTGCTCCCGATCGACCCGGATGCCTCTGCGCGAAGTCTTTGTCTGGGGCTTCGTGAGGCGACCGGGCTGACGCTTGGGGTAGTCATCTCCGACACCCTGGGCAGGCCGTGGCGCAAAGGACAGACCGATGTGGCGATCGGAGCCGCCGGTGTGCGGGTGCTCGATGACCTGCGCGGCACCGTCGACAGTGAGGGGCGTACCCTGGAGGCGACCATTCCGGCCGTTGGTGACGAGATCGCGGCCGCCGGCGACCTGGTCAAGATGAAGGCGGCCAACCTACCGGTCGCGGTCGTGCGCGGCCTCGGCCGACTGGTGCGCGACCTTTCCGAACCGGGCGCGCGGTCGATCGTGCGGTCCGCCGAGGACGACATGTTCCACCTCGGCAGCGATGAGGCCTACGCGGCCGGATTTGCCGCGGGCCGTGCTGCCGCGCACGCGTCTCCAACCGGAGGAGGGGCGAGATGATGCTCTTCCTGGCGACGTGAATCCACCCGTCCGGACGAGCATTCGGGCGAAAATCAGTCGAGGGTTCGCGCCGTCAGAGGCGTAGGCCGGCCTGCACGAGGGAGGCGGCGACATCGTCGAAGCCCTCCCGAAGCATGCCGGCGGTGACGCGGATGTACTGTTCGTCGGCGGCGGTCGCGGCGGGGTCCGTCGCCAAAAATGGCGTGCCCGAAGCCACTCTGATACGCGCGGCTGACAGTGTGACCAGCGCCTGGTCGACGCTCGCCACCCGTAGCCAGAGGTTGACTCCGTCGCCCTGCTTGGTGGGAAAGCCTCGTGCCGCGAGGGCCTCGCTCAGGGCCTTCTGGCGAGCGAAGTAGATGTGTCTGGCCTCGCTGACCTGGCTCATCGACGGGGAGTGGGTGAGCAGGTCATAGAGCAGGGTCTGCAGCATCCGACTGGTCCAACCGGGGCCGAGGATGCGACGGGCGACGATCTTGTCGATCAGATACGACGGGCCGCCGAGGGCCGCGATGCGCAGGTCGGGCCCATGCGACTTCGAGAAGCTCCGGATGTGTAGCACCCGGTCGGGCAGCCACGTGCCCAGGCTGACATCGGCCGACACCGAGATCTCGCCGGAGTGGTCGTCCTCGATGACGAGCGACGCCTGGCCACAGCGGTGCGCACGGAGCACATCGGCAAGCTCGCGGGCGCGCTCGGCCGTGATCGAGGCCCCGGTCGGGTTGTGGGCGCGGGTTTGCAACACCACCGCCACCGGTGACTGATCCAACGCGGTGCGCAACGAGGCCGGGACCATGCCGAATTCGTCGACATCGGCCGCTACCCTGACCGCACCAAGCTGGTCGAGCAGGTCGAACAACGGCGGAAACCCGGGGTTCTCCACCACGACCCGGTCGCCGTAGCGCACGATCTGGTCCAGGCTTCGACTGAGGGCGTCCAAGGCTCCGTTGACGATCGTCATGGCCTCCACCGGGTATGGCCAACTGCTCTTCAGCAGGAGTTCCAACTCGGCGATGACCGGAACCTCCTGGTAGCTCATCACCGGAAGGTGCTGGGAGACGCGTGACAGCGCTGGGCCGAGCTCGGGTAGGAGCAGCGGATCGGGATTGCCCCTGGAGAGGTCGATGAGGGAATCCTCGTTGTAGCCGACCAGTTCCCGAAACCGCGGTGGCAGCCAGTCGACGGAGATGGACCGCACAAACGACCCGTTGCGACCGCGGGATTCGATCAGGCCGACCCCCGACAGCGCTTGCCAGGCGTGGCTCACGGTCGCTGGGCTCACCCCCAGTTGTTGGGCCAGCTCACGCACCGTGGGCAGGCGTGACCCGGCCGCGAGCGTTCCGTCAGTGATCAGCCGGGAAATCGCGGTGGCGATACCGCGGGGAGTGTTTTCCTCCACGACTCTGTGGATGTGGTCCACGCCAGCCTCGACAATCTGTGAGTGAGTTTCAACATTGAAATCAGAATTGTGCGGTGATGCGAGAAAAACAAATGTTTACACGGCATAATAACAATAAGGACATTGGAGTCTGTTACACCTCGCCCGGTTCACTCACCGTGTGGTGCAGACTCCGCAACGCATTGGAGATATCACCATGACTGTAGTCAGAGCGGCGCTCACCCAGGCAAAATGGACCGGCGACAAAGAGTCGATGATCGTCAAACACGAGGACTTTGTTCGCAAAGCTGCCGCGGATGGCGCACAGATCATCTGCTTCCAGGAGCTCTTCTACAGCCCCTACCTCGGAATCACGCAGGACCCGGAGTTCTACGACTACGCCGAATCGGTGCCCGGCCCGATGACCGAGCGCTTTCAGACCCTCGCCAAGGAAAACAACATCGTGATCGTGCTTCCGGTCTACGAGGAGGAGCAGCCCGGCGTGCTCTACAACACGGCCGCCGTGATCGACGCCGACGGCAGCTACCTCGGCAAGTACCGCAAGCACCACATCCCGAACCTGCCCAACTTCTGGGAGAAGTTCTACTTCCGCCCCGGGAACGCCGACTGGCCCGTCTTCGACACCGCCGTCGGCAAGGTCGGCCTCTACATCTGCTACGACCGTCACTTCCCGGAAGGCTGGCGTGCGCTCGGTCTGGCCGGAGCGCAGATCGTGTTCAACCCTTCCGCCACCAAGCCCGGACTCTCCAACCGTCTGTGGGAGCTCGAGCAGCCCGCCGCCGCCGCCGCCAACCAGTATTTCGTCGGTGCAAACAATCGGGTGGGCACGGAAGAGCGCGACGGCGAGTCGATCACGTTCTACGGCAGTTCGTACTTCGCAGACCCGCGTGGTAACTTCGTCGGCGAGCAGGGCAGCCAGGGTGAGGACGAGATCATCATCCGCGACCTCGACATGGACGTGCTCAGGCAGGTGCGCAACGACTGGCAGTTCTACCGCGACCGTCGCCCGGACGCCTACGACACACTGGTCGCACCGTAGCCCGCAGCTGACCCAAACACCGCAGAAAGATTCGCCAACGATGACGAGGAGAAGCCAATGAAGACTTTGATCAAGAACGGAACTGTGGTCAACGCGACCGGAGTGGCCGCCGCCGATGTGTTGATCGATGGGGAGACAATCGTCGCGGTGACCGCCCCGGGGTCACATCTTCTTGGCTTCAACCTCGAACAGAACGTCGACAGGGTGATCGACGCCCACGGCAAATACGTGATCCCGGGCGGCATCGATGCGCACACGCACATGGAGATGCCGTTCGGGGGCACGCAGGCCTCCGACACCTTCGAAACCGGAACCCGGGCGGCCGCGTGGGGTGGCACCACCAGCATCGTCGACTTCGTCGTGCAGTATGCCGGTGAGAATGTGCTCGACCAGTACGCGAAATGGCATGAGAAGGCCGCCGGAAACTGTGCGATCGACTACGGGTTCCACCAGATCCTCAGTGACGTGCAGGACTCCTCGCTGACGGCCATGGACGAATTGGTGCGCGAGGGTGTCTCCAGCTTCAAACTCTTCATGGCGTACAAGGGCGTGTTCCTCTCGGATGACGGCCAGATCGTGAAGGCGATGCAGCGGTCGGCGGAGAACGGCAGCATGATGATGATGCACGCCGAGAACGGCAGCGTCATCGACCTGCTGGTGCAGCAGTCGATCGCCCGCGGCGACACGGCGCCCTACTTCCACGGGATCACACGCCCGTGGCAGGCAGAAGCCGAGGCGACGCACCGCGCCATCATGCTGGCCGACCTGACCGGCGCCCCCCTGTACATCGTGCACGTATCGGCGAAGCAGGCGGTCGAACATATCGCGGCTGCCCGCGATCGCGGCAAGAACGTCTTCGGGGAGACCTGTCCGCAGTACCTGTACCTCTCCCTCGAGGAACAGCTCGGCGCCCCCGGCTTCGAAGGCGCCAAGTGGGTCTGCTCCACGCCGCTGCGTGCCCGCGCCGAGGGCCACCAGGACCACATGTGGCAGAGCCTGCGCACCAACGACCTGCAGATGGTCTCCACAGACCACTGCCCGTTCTGCATGAAGGGCCAGAAAGAGCTGGGGATCGGAGACTTCTCCAAGATCCCGAACGGCATCGGCTCGGTGGAGCACCGGATGGACCTGCTCTATCAGGGTGTCGTCGACGGGCAGATCAGCCTCTCACGCTGGGTCGAGGTGTGCTCCACGACCCCGGCTCGCATGTTCGGCATGTACGGCAAGAAGGGCGTCATCCAGCCGGGTGCCGACGCCGACGTGGTGATCTACGACCCGAACGGCCACACCTCGATCAGCGTGGACACGCATCACATGAATATGGACTACTCGGCCTGGGAGGGATTCGAGATCGACGGCCACGTCGACACGGTGCTCTCCCGCGGCCGGGTCATCATCGACGACAACCAGTACCACGGCAGCAAGGGGGACGGCGAGTTCATCAAGCGCGGACTCAGCCAGTACCTGATCTAGAACCCTCGGGAGCGCCTGCATCACCCACGGGTGCTCCCCAACCCACCATTGCAGGGGCGAATGCACCTGCAGACAGTCCAACCCACAAGAAAGTCACAGGATATATCAATGGAATTCGGCGCCGTACTGCAAACGAACCCACCCGCCTCGCGCACCGTTGCGCTGGCCAAACTGGCGGAGCAGCACGGGTTCGACTACGCGTGGACCTTCGACTCGCACGTGCTGTGGCAGGAGCCGTACGTCATCTACAGCCAGATCCTGGCTGAGACGCACCGCATCAAGGTCGGCCCCATGGTCACCAACCCGGCGACCCGGGACTGGACCGTGACGGCATCCACCTACGCCACCCTGAACGAGATGTACGGCAACCGCACTATCTGCGGCATCGGCCGCGGTGACTCGGCGGTACGAGTCTCCAACGGCACACCCACAACGCTGAAGACGTTGCGTGAGTCGATCCACGTGATCCGAGAACTGGCCAACTCACGGTCGGTCGAATACAACGGCACCACGCTTCAATTCCCGTGGAGCCGTGGCTCGGAGTTGGACATCTGGGTCGCGGCGTACGGCCCTCTGGCCTTGAAGCTGACGGGGGAAGTCGGTGACGGGTTCATCCTGCAGCTGGCCGACCTTGACATTGCGGAGTGGATGATCGGTGCGGTGCGCACCGCCGCCGACAATGCCGGCCGCGATCCCATGTCAATCAAGTTCTGCGTCGCGGCGCCGATGTATGTCGGCGACGACATCGTACACATGCGCAACCAGTCCCGCTGGTTCGGGGGAATGGTCGGCAACCACGTTGCCGACATCGTTTCCAAGTACGGCGCCGACTCGTCGGTACCGGCCGCGCTGACCGATTACATCAAGGCACGTGAGGGCTACGACTACAACGAGCACGGCCTCGCCGGGAACACCCACGCCAACTTCGTACCCGACGAGATCGTCGACCGGTTCTGTGTGCTCGGCACCGCTGAGGAGCACATCGAGAAGCTCCAGGCGCTGAAGGCGCTCGGGGTGGACCAGTTCGCCGGCTACCTGCAGCACGACAACAAGGAAGAGACTCTGCGCGTCTACGGCGAGACGGTTATTCCTGCACTCCGCGAACACATCGTGGCGCGAGCATGACGCAGGGACAGACGCCGACCACCCAGCTGATGGCCGTCTTGCCGGGAGATGATCCGACCACGGCGAGCCGCGCGCGCCCGTCCTCGGGCGGCACCGGCAACCTGCGCCGAGTGATCCTGGGGGCCCTCGGGGTCCTGGGCATCGCGGTGTTCTGGGAGCTGTACAAGTTCCTCGGCCCGGAGAAGGGTTGGGCAATCGGCACGACCATTATTCTTCCCCGCACGAACGACATGTCGATGCCGCACGTGTGGACCATGTTCGAGCGCCTGTTCCAGCCCCTCACCGGGGCCGCCAACTCGAAGATGATGTGGGAAGCGGTGGTCGACGCCAGCGCATTCTCCCTCTACGTCGCGGCCGTCGGATGGATCATCGGTGTCTCGGTCGGCTTCCTGCTGGCCGTGCTGATGCAACGATTCCGCACGGCACAATCGGCCGTCCTGCCCTGGGTCATCCTCAGTCAGACGGTGCCGCTGATCGCGATCGCCCCGCTGGTGAGACGGTGGGGCTCCCAGATCGAGTTCGGTTCCTTCGTCTGGGAGAACTGGATGTCGGTGGCGTTGATCGCGAGTTATCTCGCGTTCTTCCCCGTGTCGATCGGGGCACTGCAGGGGCTCAATTCACCTGAAACGGCCCACGTAGAACTCTTCCGTTCCTACGGGGTGGGCTGGTGGAAGACACTGCTTCGGTTGCGCATCCCGGCGAGCATCCCTTACCTGATCCCCGCCCTGAAGTTGGCGGCGGCGAACGCAGTGATCGGCACCATCGTTGCCGAGGTCTCTATCGGCCTCAAGGGCGGAATCGGCCGAACAGTGATTGAGTTCGCCGGTGCGGCGGGAGGGGATCCCGGCAAACCGTGGGCGCCGATCTTCGGCGCCATCGCGATCGGGTTGATCGCCGCGGGGATCGTCTCGGTGTTCGCTCTCTTCCTGAAGCGATTCATGAGACAGGAGACCAATTCGTGACGGCCATCGAAAACAGGGTGCCCGCGGCGCAGGCTTCAGATACACGCAATCAAACAGGGGAAACAATGACGCAACCACTCACCGGCGAACGTGAGAGCCAGAGCACGGGCGGCTCCGCCGCCGTCGTCGTGCGCGACGTCGGCAAGATCTTCACCACGAAGAAGGGCGCGACGGTCACAGCTCTCGAAAACATCGACCTGACTGTCGCCGCGGGCGAGTTCGTCTCGCTGATCGGCCCATCCGGTTGTGGAAAGAGCACCCTGATGCGTCTGATCGCCGACCTCGACAAGCCCACCAGCGGCACGCTGACCGTCTTCGGCAAGACCGCGAAACAGGCCAGGCTCGACCAGGAGTACGGGATCGCGTTCCAGCAGGCCGGACTTCTGCCGTGGCGCACCGTTCGGGCGAACATCGAACTGCCGCTTGAACTGCACGGGTTCTCCAAGGCTGCGCGCACCGCCCGCTCGCGGGAACTGCTGCTCCTGGTCGGATTGGGCGACTTCGCCGACAACTATCCCGACCAGCTCTCCGGCGGGATGCAGCAACGGGTGGCGATCGCTCGATCGCTCGCTGAGAGTCCCAATCTGCTGCTGATGGACGAGCCATTCGGTGCACTCGACGAGATGACCCGTGAGCACATGCAGGCGGAGCTCGCCCACATCTGCGCCGAGACAAAGGCCGCCGTCGTCTTCGTCACCCATTCCATCCCGGAGGCCGTCTTCCTTGCCGACCGCGTAGTGGTCATGTCGCCGAGGCCCGGACGCATCCAGGCGGTTGTGGACGTGAAACTCGGGGCGGGCGAACGCACTGACGACCTGCGTGAGGATGACCAGTTCTTCACCTCGGTCAGCGAGGTTCGTGAACATCTGCACGGCACGCACGCGACCGGGGCACGGGGAGTCGAAAACCGATGAGGGCAGCATTCGGGGCTTCCAAGGGGCTGCTGCCTCCAATCCTCCTGGGGGTGTTCTCGCTCGCGATCTGGCAGGCCGCGGTCGTATGGTTCAACATCAAGCCCTTCATCGTGCCCAGCCCGCTGTCGATCGGCGCCCAGTTCAGCGAAAATTTCGCCACCGTATGGTCGAATTCAATGGTCACCGGATTGAACTCGTTGCTTGGGCTGTTGCTCGGGCTGGTCATCGGCGTGTGCCTGGCCCTGATCGCTGCGATGGTGCGCGCCATCGATGAACTGAGCGCAGCAGTGGTTGCGGCCGCAATGGTGATCCCCATCGTGGCTCTGGCGCCGGTGCTCTACGGCATGTTCAGCGCCGCCGAGCAGACCGCGCGCATCCTGGTCGCCGCACTCGCCGTGTTCGTACCGGTCTACGTGAATACGTTGAAGGGACTGCGCCAGGTGAAACCGGTGCATCGCGACCTGATGCGCGCCCTCGCGGCCGGCACGTGGGAGACCACCCGTATCGTGACGCTCCCCACCGCACTGCCGTTTCTGTTCACCGGTCTTCGGATCGCCTCCTCCCTCGCGGTGATCGCCGCGGTGATCGCCGAGTACTTCGGCGGTCCGATCGGAGGATTGGGCAAGGCGATCACCACCGCCGCATCCCAGAGCAACTATCCGCTGGCCTGGGCATATGTCTTGGGCTCCATACTTCTCGGTCTGATCTTCTACCTCGCCAGCATGGGGTTGGAGAAGCTGGTCCTGAAAGGGAACAGCTCGAGATGAGCGTCCGGTGCACACGTGACCGGCGAAGGTTCACCGTCTACAACAAGCAGCACAACAGGAGGAATCAATGAAACACAGCACACGTCTCATGACCGGCGTGGCAGCGTTCGCGGCTGTCGCTCTCGCATTGACCGGTTGCAGCCCGGGCGGCACCACAGACGAGGAAGTCGCCGCACCGACCACTGACCCGGGCACCGCGGAGACCACCGAACTCACGCCGGTGACCCTGCAACTGCAGTGGTTCGCCCAGGCCCAGTTCGGCGGCTACTACGCGGCGCTCGACCAGGGCTACTACAAAGACGAGGGGCTCGACGTCACCCTGCAAGAGGGAGGCGCAGACATCGTTCCGCAGGATGCCCTGGTCTCGGGAGACGCCGACTACGCGATCTCCTGGGTGCCCAAGGTGCTGGGTTCCATCCAACAGGGTGCGAACATCACGAGTGTCGCGCAGATCTTCGAGCGCTCCGGAACCCTGCAGGTCTCGTTCAAGGACAAGAACCTGACCTCCGCAGCTGACCTCAAGGGGCACACCGTCGGCAGCTGGGGCTACGGAAACGAGTGGGAGATCTTCGCCGGCTTGCAGCAGGCGAAGGTCGGCATCGACGACGTCACCATGGTCACCCAGGGCTTCGACATGCTGGGTCTGTTGCAGGGCGACATCGACGCCGCCCAGGCAATGACCTACAACGAGTACGCCCAGGTCTTGGAGACGATCAACCCCGACACCGGAAAGCTCTACCAGCCGGAAGACCTGAACGTGATCGACTGGAACAAGGAGGGCAGCGGAATGCTGCAGGACTCCATCTGGGCCGACGCGGACAAGCTCGCGAGCGACCCGGCCTACCAGGAGACCACGGTCAAGTTCCTGAAGGCATCCATCAAGGGCTGGATCTACGTGATGAACGACCCGCAGGCGTCGGCTGACATCGTCACCGCTGCCGGCTCGACGCTCGGCACCAGCCACCAGCTGTGGATGGCGAACGAGGTCAACAAATTGATCTGGCCGTCGACCAACGGCATCGGCATCACCGATGATGCCGCGTGGGCGCGCACCGTTGACATCGCTCTGAAAACGGCGAACGACACTGGCGCGACCATCCTCACCGAGGCGCCGCCGGCGACTGCCCACACCAATGAGTACATCCAGAAGGCGTTGGACGAACTCATTGCCGAGGGTGTCGACGTGAAGGGCACGGGCTACACGCCGATTGACGTCGTTCTGAACGAGGGCGGCAACTGACACCTCGTTCGTACATAATGTAAGTACGGCACCCCGGGGCCCTCGGCGCACTACTTCGAGGGTCTCGGGGTTCAGCCTGCTCGGGCTCGCACCACCCAGCAGGGCATGATCCAGACCCAGCCCAGCCACAGACCCAGCCCAGCCACAGACCCCGCCCAGCCCCGCGGCCAACACACAAGAAAGCCAGATCATGACAATCACCTCCGACGCCGCACTCGGCCAGCAGACCCACGACCTCGACAAGGCCCACGTGTTTCATTCCTGGTCGGCCCAGGCAGCGCTGAAACCGATGGCGATCGCCGGGGCACTCGGCTGCACCGTCTGGGATTTCGACGGCAACAAGTTTCTCGACTTCTCCAGCCAGTTGGTCAACGTCAACATCGGCCACCAGCACCCGCGGGTGATTCAGGCGATCAAGGATCAGGCCGACCTACTGACAACCATCGCGCCGGCAACGGCCAACCTGGCTCGCGGCGAGGCGGCGAAGCGCATCCTCGACAAGGTGGGACCGGGTTTTGAGAAGGTCTTCTTCACCAATGGCGGCGCCGATGCGAACGAAAATGCCATTCGCATGGCCAGACTGGTCACCGGGCGGGACACGGTGCTCTCCACCTATCGCTCGTACCACGGCAACACCGGAGCGGCCATCGTCGCCACGGGTGACTGGCGTCGTCAGCCGAACCAGTACGCTCGCGGGCACGCGCACTTCTTCGGCCCGTACGCCTACCGTTCCGAATTCTGGGCAGACAGCCCGGCCCAGGAGAGCGAGCGTGCCCTGACCCACCTCGAGCATGTCATCCAGGGTGAGGGAGCCACGGGTATCGCCGCAATCCTGCTCGAGACCGTGCCCGGCACCGCCGGTATCATGACGCCCCCGCCCGGCTACCTGGAAGGCGTGCGCGCTCTCTGCGACACGTACGGAATCAAACTGATCCTCGACGAGGTCATGGCCGGGTTCGGCCGCACCGGCGAGTGGTTCGCCTTCCACAACTACGATGTCGTTCCCGACCTGGTCACGTTCGCCAAGGGAGTCAACTCCGGTTACGTGCCTGCCGGTGGTGTCATACTCTCCCCGGAGATCTCTGCTGCGTTCGACGAGCGCGTGTTTCCCGGCGGCCTCACGTACTCCGGGCACCCGCTGGCGATGGCGTCGATCATCGGCGCATTGGATGCCATGGAGGACGAGGGGATCGTCGCCAACGCGAAGCGCATCGGCTCCGATGTTCTCGCCCCGGGATTGGCGAAACTTCAGGCCGACCACCCATCAATCGGAGACGTGCGCGGGCTCGGTGTCTTCTGGGCCCTGGAGTTGGTCGCTGACCGGGAGACCCGTGAGCCGGTGGATGCCGCCACCATGGGGCGAATCAAGGCGGCGTTGATGGAGCGCGGGTTGTTGCCGTTCCTCTCGGAGAACCGTATCCACGTTGTGCCGCCGTGTGTGGTCACCGACGACGAGGTCGCCCGGGCGCTGGCAATCTACGACGACGCCCTCACGAGCCTCGGACTCTAGGCGTCCAGCGCCGTTGTGGCCGGCAGCACGGGCCTGCCACGGTCCGTCGGCCACAACGGCTCGCGAGGACGTAGAGCGTCGGGGAACGCCCAGCCGACCGCCGGTACAATGGGGGAGTGTCAATGAGTCATGCCAAAACTAATCCTGCCAACCCGTTTTCCATTCTCGTTCGCGACCTGGTGCACCGTCCCGGTGAATCCCGCGATTCGGAGCTCACGATCATCGTTCCCGAAAAAATGGGCGAGGGCATGGTCGCTGTGCCCGAAGGCGCAACCCTGAATGCCGACATGCGCTATGAGTCGCTGCACGACGGGATTCTGGTCTCCGCCGAGGTGGATACCGTGGCCGTCGGAGAGTGCAGCCGGTGCCTGAAATCGATCACTGTGCCGGTCGAAGTCGATATTCAGGAACTTTTCGCGTATTCTTCTGACGAAGCTTTCGAATATGAGGTTCACGACGACCACGTGGATCTTGAACCTCTTATCAGGGATGCGGTGGTGCTTTCACTGCCGTTCCAGCCGGTATGCGAAGAGGACTGTCCAGGACTTCACCCAACCACGGGTGAGGAACTGGCAAAGAATCTGGACTATGACTTCGAAACCAGCACGGATCCCCGGTGGTCTGCGCTGAACGGGTTTGAAGCTTCCACAGACAATCGCGACCGCGGCAATTCCGCGGGCGCGGACGAAAACTAGAAAAGAGAGTTTGAAATGGCTGTACCCAAGAGAAGGATGTCACGATCCGCGACCCGTTCACGCCGTTCGCAGTGGAAGGCCGAAGCGCCGACCCTGGTGAAGACGGTCGAAAACGGCAAGGTGACCTACAGCCTGCCGCA
>CAJDUP010000021.1_pt1 | contig 42694 bp, 39 predicted proteins | sample 7391181 | NCBI WGS metagenome assembly CAJDUP01 (sample SAMEA7055690, study PRJEB34461) | soil metagenome | biome: terrestrial ecosystem; feature: Peninsula; material: soil | place: Antarctica | collected 2016
GCGCAACGTCTTCGGTGCCCATGCCGGATCGGTCGACCAGCCTGCCATCCGGATCGGTGACGTTCACGTCATACAGGGAGGCTGCGACGCCGGAATTTTTCTCCGGCCGCTTGGTGGCGGCCCCAAAACTCTCCTGGTGGGGTGCGAGTTCGTTGTTGGACATTTGTCCATTCTATTGATGCAAGAAGGTATTAAGCAGAGTTGATTGCTAGACGAATAAGTGGTTGCTAGCCAGTTCAGAGGTTGCTAGCCAGTTCAGTGGTTGCTAGCCAAGTTGGATATAAGATCCTTCTCATTTAATCCACCGTCGGATTGGGGTCCTCATCGACACGTTCATCGTGCGGAGCCTTCTGGTTCCGGCCCTCGTGTTCGACGTGGGCCGGCCGTGTGGTGGCCGTCGAACCTGTCCCGTCGGAGGGAACGGCGCCGCTGCGAGCCGATGCGCGAATAGGGGCGATTCAGCGCCGTGGGGGTCAGGAGTGCGCCGGGCGCCAGAATGTGCTCACCTGCAGCCCGGAGGGCGCCGTGATCTGACCGTGCTTCTGGTAACCCACGCTTTCATAGCGGCGGTCATTGTCCGGGTTCGACGACTCCAGATAGGTCGGGAATCCGAGCAGGTCGATGCGCCCGAGGTTCTCCCGGAGCAGCGCCATCCCCAGCCCCCGTCCACGATGATCGGTGTGCGTGGCCAGCAGGCTCAGGTAGTAGTACGGCTCGGTCGGGCGGGCGTCGTCGAAGGCCCGGCCGATTGCCTGCACCTCCCGAGCGGCGGCCTGCCCGGCCAGTTCGACCAGGAACTCGTCGAATCCGGCCTCTTCATCCGCGGTCAACTCGGCAGCGCCCGGCGGGTACCACACGGTCGCCGCCTCGTAGTTCTTGGTGACGAACGTCCACGGGAAACGTTGCACCGCCGAGGCCACATAGACGCGCCAGAGCGCAGCCATCTTCTTGAACCGCGTGTCCTGGTCTGAAAAAATCGGTGCCCAGAGCGGGTCGTCAAAGAATGCAGAGCTCACGGTCTCGACGACGGCGTCGACATCCGCCGCCTGGGCGACTCGGCCGGGTACCTGACGGTCACTCAAGAGAGCGGCCGTTCCTGGATGCCCCGCTGCTGTTCCAAGGATGAGCGCCGGGTCGACACTTGCGCGAGGGCGTTGCCCACGCCACCACCACCGCCCACGAGGATCACCATCCCCTTACGCTAGCGACTTTTGGTGAGCCACGAGCGGCCTGCGGCGACGCAGGCCGCGTCTGTGTCTGTGTCTGCGTCTCTGTCTGCGTCTGCGTCTGCGTCGGCGACTGCGTCTGCGTCTGTCCAGCCTGCTTCTGCTCTGGCACGGCGCCCCTGACCGTGGGACGATATGGACATGAGCCAGTACGAGAACGATCCGGTCGAGGTCTTGACAGAGGAGGATTGTTGGGAGCTTCTGCGGTCCTCAAGCCTGGGCAGGATCGCGGTTGCCTTTCGTGGGGTTCCCGAGATCTATCCGATCAACTTCATCGCGGTCGATGAGCGCTTGCTACTGCGCACTGCGCCGGGTACCAAGTTGCTGGAGCTCACCATCAACGACAAGGTCGCGTTCGAGACCGACTCGGTCGGCGGCGACACCGCGTGGAGCGTCGTGGTCAACGGAACCGCACGCGTGCTCGAGTTGCAATCGGAGATTCAGGCCGCCAACGAGCTTCCGCTTCACCCCTTGATCCCCACGCTCAAATACGTCTGGGTAGAGATCCAACCCAAACGGATCAGCGGGCGCCGTTTCAGGCTCGAGCCCGAACCCGAACGGTACTGACCGCGCGATACCGATGCCCGCGGTCGACGGCGCTGTGCACGATCAGCGACCGGAGACGATGTCGGCCATCTTTGCCAGAGGAGAGGTGGAGCGTCGCCCCTTCTGCTCCGCCGAATCGGCCCACCCATACGCGGTGTACAGCGCCTTCACCGCCAGCCAGCGCAGTGGCTCCGGTTCCCAGTTCCGCACCCGATGGTTCACCCACGGCAGGGAGACGATGTCGCTCGCGTTTCCGAGAATGAGATCGGTCAGTGTGCGTCCGGCGAGGTTCGTGGCGGTGACCCCCGTCCCGACGTAGCCTCCGGCCCACGCAAGCCCAGTCCTTTGGTCGAGACCGACCGTCGCGGCCCAGTCGCGCGGAACACCGAGAACCCCCGACCAGGCGTGCTCGATCTGCGCCGAACCGGTCGCAGGGAAGAACGTGTTCAGGAGGGCCTTCAGGAGCACGATCGTGCTTTGGGCCGTCTGCCCGTCGTTGTCAGTCTGGGAACCGTAGCGATACGGCACGCCGCGCCCGCCGATCGCGATGCGATCATCTGCGGTGCGCTGCGCATACATGTATGCGTGAGCGGCGTCACCCAGCACCTGTCGGCCGTCCCAGCCGATGGTCTCCCAGACAGCATCGGAGAGCGGTTCGGTCACGACCAGGGACGAGTTCATCGGCAACCAGGCCCGGTGCAGACCTTTGAGGCCGGCGGTGAAGCCCTCGGTCGCTCGCACCACGTGGCCGGCGGTGACCGTTCCACGGTTCGTGATTGCCTGCCCCGGCGCGATTTCGATCACGTGAGTGTTCTCGTACAGTTCGACGCCGAGGGATTCGACGACACCGGCCAGGCCTTCGGCGAGCTTGGCGGGCTGGATCCGGGCCGCGTGCGGGTGCCACGCACCGCCGGTTGTTCCGGCCACGTTGATGCGCTCCCTCGCCTGGGCTGCGGTGAGCAGTTCCACGTCGGTGTTGTCCCACTCGGCCTCGCGCGCAGCGTATGCCGCGAGCCGGCCGTATTGGGCATCGTTTCGGGCAACGGTGAATTCGCCACCCCTGACGATGTCTGCGTCGATACCTTCCTGGGCAGCCACCCGGATGACCTCGTCGACCGTCTCATTCAACGCGGTCTGGAAGCGGTGCGCCGAATCGCGCCCGTGGGACTTGATGTACTGCTCGCGACCCCCGGTCACTGCGTTCGTCAGCCAGCCGCCGTTCCTGCCTGAGGCGCCGTAGCCCGCGAACTTCTGTTCCAGAATTACGATCCGCAGCTCAGGCGCCGCTTTCTTGAGGTAATACGCTGTCCACAGTCCTGTGTATCCGGCCCCGACTATGCACACGTCTGCCTGGATGGAACCCGGCAAAGCAGGCCGGGGTTCAGGCAGAGCGATCTGGTTCCACCAGAATGAAACCGAACCGTTCATGGTCTGCACAATTTACTTCTTTCTCGTTCTGTCGGTGGTCGCTCAGTGATGGTTCGACTAAGCGGGACGAAACCCGGTGGTCTCCGGCGGCTTGGCATGCCGGATCATCAGGTGCCGGCTGACCGAATAGTCGAGCAGCGGCTCCAGGCTCATGTCCTTGCCGAAGCCAGATCCCTTGACTCCCCCGTGCGGCGCCTCGGAAGCGATCGGCAGGTGGTCGTTCACCCAGGTCACGCCCACATCCAGCTGATGACTCACCCGGATGGCGCGGCCCACGTCTGAGGTCCACACTGACGACGCCAAACCGTAGACGCTGTCGTTCGCCAGACGCACACCATCCTCCTCGTTGTCGAACGGCAGCACGACCAACACCGGTCCAAAGATCTCGCCCTGGACGAGTTCTGAGTCCTGCTCGGCTCCGATGATCAACGCGGGCGCGTAGTAGGAACCGGCGCCGTTGAGATACGTGCCCCCGGTCAACAGTTCGGCACCGTCAGCAACACCACGGCTCACGAAGCCGTGCACCCGTTCACGGTGCTCGGCCGAGATGAGTGGGCCGATGTGGCTTGCCGCGTCCATGGGGTCGCCCACGACGATGCCTTCCAACTGCGCCCGAAGGGCGGAGACGACATCGTCGAACACTGCTCGCTGCGCATAGACCCGGGTGGCCGCAGTGCAGTCCTGCCCGCTGTTGTAGGTTGCCCCGAGCGCGACCGCGTGTGCCATGTGAGCGATGTCGGCATCGGCGAAAACGAGGGCAGGCGCCTTGCCGCCGAGTTCCAGGTGCACCCGCTTGACGCCGTCGACCGCTCCCGCCATCACTGCTTTGCCCGTGCTGGTCGACCCGGTCACGCTGACCATGTCGACCCCCGGATGCCTCACCAGCGCCTGCCCGATCTCCGCACCTCCGGTGACCACGTTGAGCACGCCAGACGGCAACCCAGACTCTGCGGCGAGTTCGGCCAGCCGTAACGTTGTGCGCGGGGTCATCGACGAAGGCTTGAGGATGACTGAGTTTCCGGCTGCCAGAGCCGGACCTGCCTTCCACAACGCCATGATGAGCGGAAAGTTCCAGGGGGTGATTCCTGCCACTACTCCGACCGGACGGCGGCTGATCACTGAGGTGTACCCTTCACTGAGCACTCCGGCCCCGGTACCGTCCAGCGATCGTCCGGCGCCGGCGAAGAAACGCAAGTTGTCGGCGGCGAATGGAATCTCGCCCTCGAAGAAGGTCGTCCAGGGCTTGCCAGCGTCTTCCACCTCGAGCTTCGTGAGTTGTTCGGCGTCGTCGTCAAGCGCGTCGGCCAGCCTCAATAGCGCTCGGGCTCGTTGTCCTGGCGTCTGGCCAGCCCAGGTGGCCTGCGCACCTCGGGCTGAGACCACCGCCGCATCGACGTCGGTTGCGCCTGACTCCGTCAGTTCGTCTATCGCCTCTCCTGAGGACGGGTCTATGAGCGGCACCGTGGGGCCAGCCCCCGCTCGGTACTCGTTGGAGATGTAGGTGCCTCTGCTCATGAATTTCCCTTGTGCCTGCCGCGGCGTTCGGATGCAGCTTCTGTTGTGGTTGGTTGGGTCAGCGCTCAGCGTCGTATCAGCGGCGGGTGGTGGCGAGTTGCTCGATCAGGTCGGCTGCGTGCATCAGCCCATCCTGTTCGCGAACCCTCGCACCGATCTTGTCCATGCGCCGCAGCAGATCCTCGTCGCCGAGTTGATCGAAGATCGCGTCGCGCATCTGGTCGGCGGTGAAGGTGTAGGTCGGCAGCCGTCGACCGAGGCCCTTCTCATGCACTCGCTGTGCGTTGTCGTACTGATCCCAGAACAGCGGAAGCACGATCATCGGTTTTCCGAAATGTACCGACTCGGTCACTGTGTTGTTTCCGCCGTGGGTGATGACCAGGTCGACCAGGGGGAGGATGGTTGTCTGCGGGAGGAACTCGGCACCGTACATGTTGTCGGCCAGTTCGATCTCGTCGTGACGCGGCCCTTTGGATACGATCACCCGGATGGGGAGCGTGGCCAAAACACTGATCACGCGGTTCATCAGCTCGACATCAGCACTGCCGAGAGAGCCAAGGCTGAAGTAGATCAATGGGCCGTCCCCGGCGAGAAACTCGTCCGGGATATCGGGCGCGCTCTCGGTCTGCCGCACCGACGAATCCAGCCGGTGCCAACTTTCACCGAGAGGCCTGGCATCCGTGTAGTCCAACTCCTGCGGGTAGACGTACAGGTTGAGGTCGCCGTCGTGGAGGAACTGGAGGTCGGGCAGCGCTGGCGCCCCCTGTTCCTGCACCCACTCGTTGAAACCCGTCCACAGATCACGATGGGTTCGCTCATACTCGTCTTCGAAAGCCTGCCACTTCTCGGGCTCTGATTCGGCGTAGCCGGAGAACACCGGCGCGACATGCTTGCCGGGCTTTTCCAGCGGGTTGCATGAAATGATCTTGACGAACGGCGCCTCAGCCGTGACCATGGCCGGATACGCCGACACATTGTCCTGTATCAGCACGTCAGGCCTGGCGCGTTCGATTATCTCAACGAGCTGGCCCTGCACATATTTTGAGGCGTCGATGAGCTCGCTCCAGATCGGCGCGACCACAGTCTCCAACTGGTCCAACGTCGACTTTCTGAACTCGGGCGCGGTCTCGGCGATGTAATCCTTCCAGAACTGACCGGCATCCTGCTCCGGCTCCCCCTCCACAGGTTCCTCCGGCGCCGCCAGGTGAACCAGGTCTTCCTCGAACCCGAGCGGACTCAGTTTCCCTTCCCAGGAGGCCTCCGCTGCGAAAACAACCCTGTGGCCGCGCCGAAGTAGCTCATGCCCGATTCCGATGCAGTTATTGGTTGGCCCGTATGCGCTCTCCGACGTGAACAGGAAAGTCTTCTTCTGCGTCATTATCCAACTCCATTATTGTTTGACTATATGCTCAGGGAAGATGACGGATCGCTGTCATCATAGAAAAATTGCTCAAATAATTCTTTGAAGGCCTCTTCAGCCTATCGAAAATCGACGGTCGAACGAAAGGGATGCGCCATGGCAAGGCCGAAGCGTCAGGAGGCGCGGCGCAGCGAACTTGTTGCGGCGGCGCAACGTGCCATCATCGGGCACGGCCCCGGGCTGGGGCTTCACCATGTGGCCGAAGAGGCCGGGCTCACGTCGGGTGCTGTGCTTTATTACTACCCCAATCTCGATGAGTTGGTGCTGGAGGCGAACCGAGCCGGAATGGAGCGATTCTATGAGCAGCGCAGCCGCATGCTCAATGAGCTGCCTGACGACCCGGTAGACCGCCTTCTGGCCCTGATCCGATCGGGACTGCCGGCAGATCGCACCGATGAGGGCGTGAGGTTCCTGTGCGAGCTCGGCGGCTCGGCGGGCCGGAACCCGACCGCGGCGGCGCTGCTCACGACCCTGTTCGACCGGCAGGTCAGTCTGTATCAGGTGGTACTGGAGCAGGGGGCCGCTCGTGGCATCTTCATGCTCACCCAGGGCTCGCTCACCATCGCCCGAAATCTCGTCGCGCTGGAAGACGCCTACGGCTATCGCATTGTCGCCCAGCACCCGGTCATCGACCACGCGGGCGCGGCAGAGTTGATCATCGCGTTCGCACGGATGTCCACCGGTCATCCGCTGACCCCTGCCGGCACCGCCGCTTCCGACTGAGGAACTCCAGAAGAAACCTCGCCGGGCACGATGACGCACCGGTCGCTCTTCCAGCCGACGCCGACCCTGTCACCGGGCCGGAGGTCCGTAGCCGCATGCAGTACCGACGTCACGGGAGTGGCGTGGCCGTCGACCGCGAGTGAGACCGTTGACCCACCGCCCAAAAAGACCGTATCGATCACCGTGCATGTCCAACGACCGGTTCCGGGGTCACCCAGGATCATGTCTTCTGGCCGCAGCACGGCCGAAGCCGGCTGGCCCGCCGGCACACCGTGCTCGCCCGGGAAGTGGCCGAGACCCGGGACCTCGATCCCGGCCGCATCAGCCGTCCCGTCGAACAGATTGGAGGTTCCGATGAAGTCGGCGACGAAGCGGGTTCGTGGCGTCGAGTAGAGGCCGACCGGGGTGTCAAGTTGCTCCACTCGGCCCGCGTTCAGCACCGCAATGCGGTCCGCCATCGACATGGCCTCCTCCTGGTCGTGGGTGACGACGACGAAGGTCATCCCCACTTCACGTTGCATACGCTTCAACTCCAGCTGCATCTCCGCGCGCACCTTCCGGTCGAGTGCTGAGAGCGGCTCATCAAGAAGAAGCAGGCGCGGGCGCTTGATGATGGCACGCGCCAGGGCCACCCGCTGTCGCTGGCCGCCCGAGAGCTGGGCGGGCTTGCGCTTTGCCATCGTCGCCAGGCCCACCACCTCGAGGGCCTCACCGACTCTCGTCTGGATCTCGGAACGACTCCGTCGCTCGGCCTCGAGCCCATAGGCGACGTTCTTCTCCACCGACAGGTGCGGGAACAGCGCATACGACTGGAACATCATGTTGACTGGGCGGCGGTGCGGCGGCATTGAAGCCAGGTCGGCGCCGTCAAGCAGGATTTCACCGTGCTCCGGCTGCTCAAAACCGGCGATGGCGCGCAACAGTGTCGTCTTTCCGCAGCCCGACGGGCCGAGCAGTGCGAAGAACTCATTATCGGCGATGTCGAAGGTGACGTCGTCGAGGGCCGTCACCGTCCCGAACCTGTGCCGCAAGCCGCGAACGTCGAGCAGTGGTTGTGCGGTCTGTGCGTTGCTCATATTGCCTCCGTGATGCGGGTGAGCCGCTGGGCGGCGATGACGACGGTCATACTGACCACGAGCAGGAGCGTGGCGAGCGCATTTATCTCGGGGGTGACCCCGAAGCGCACCATGGAGTAGATCACGATCGGCAACGTCGGTGTCTGCGGCGCGGCGGTGAAGTAGGCGATGACGAACTCATCGAGGGACAGCGTGAATGCGAGCAGTGCACCCGCCACGATCCCGGGCGCCAGCTGCGGGATCGTGATTCGAACGAACGTGCGCCCGGCACCCATGCCAAGGTCCTGGCTGGCTTCCTCGAGTGTGGGGTCTACGTTCGCGAGCCGGGCCAGCACGATCGCCGTTACAAACGCTGACGCGAACACGGCGTGGGAGATCAGCACGGTGTGCAGCCCGAGCGACATCTGCAACAGCGAGAACAGGCTGAGCAACCCGATTCCGAGGAGGAGATCGGGCAGCAGGGCGGGGGCTGTCGCGTAGGCACGAATCAGTCCTCCCCTGGTGTAGCGGTGGATGCCGACGGCCATCAACGTGCCCAGAACCGTGGCAAGAACAGTCGCTCCCCCCGCCACGATGAGCGTGTTGCGCAGGCCCTCCAGTACAGCTGAGTCCTTGGCGAGCACGCCATACCAGTCGAGGCTGAAGCCCTTCCAGACGAACAGGTTCGACGACGCGTTGAAGCTCATGATGACCACGACGATGATCGGCACATAGAGGAAGATATAGGTCGCCCAGAACGGAACGGCCAGCAGTCTGGGTCTACGCATCCCGTGCCCCCTCCGTGATGCGCTTCGAGGCGCGTGACTGCAGGGCGAGCAGAATGACCAGGAATATGGTCAGAACAAGCGCAAGTGACGCCCCGAACGGCCAGTCCCTGGCCTTCAGGAACGCATCCCGCACCAGGTTGCCGACGAGCAGCATCTTGCCGCCGCCGAGCAGTTCAGGGATGACGAAGTTTCCCATCGAGGGCACGAAGACGAATACGCATCCGATCAGCATGCCGGGCACCGACATGGGCAGAATGACCGTGCGGAAGACGCGGAACGGGCGTGAGCCGAGGTTGGTGGCTGCCTCCTCCAACTCGGGATCGATGCGCTCGATCGACGAGTAGAGCGGCAGGATCATCAACGGCAGATACATGTACAGCAGACCGACCACAACGGCCGGCTGGCTATACAGCAGATTCATCGGTCCGTCGATCCAGCCGAGCGCCTCCAAACCCTGATTGAGCCAGCCCGCATTGTTGAACAGCAGGATCCACGCATAAGTTCGAATGAGAAAGTTGGTCCAGAAGGGCAACAGCACCATCAGGAGGGCGACCGTGCGCCAGCGGGTGGGCAGGCGGGCGATCAGGTAGGCCGTCGGATAACCCAGCGCGAGCGCGAGCGCGGTCGTCAACGCCGCGACGCCGATCGAGTTGAACAACACGTTCAGGTACACCGGCTCCAGCAGCCGGGTGAAGTTCTCGAGGCTGAACTCAGGACTGACTCCGCCGAACCTACCGCGGGTCATGAAGGCGTACGTGGTCACCAACCCAATCGGGATGACGACGAACAGCGCCAGAAAGAGGCTTTGCGGACCGAGGAAGGGTGCGGCGCGCAACACGCGAGAGTACCGCTGACGGTTCGTCCCATCGCGCATTGTCCGCCGCACCCTCGCTGCCATCGTGGCTTAGCCCGCCTGGATCTCAGTGACGAGACGGCTGTACTCGGTCGAGAAGTCTCCGACGTCGATAAGACCCTCCTGCTCGCTCAACTCCGCCGGGGTGATCGCCAGCGACGGGAAGTCGACGGCCATCTGCGGGTCGACGAGTTCGTTCGCGGCGCGGTTCGGAACGTTGTAAAGGATGTTCTCCACCACCCATGAGTGCACGTCGGGCTCGAGGATGAAGTTCAGGAAGGTCATGGCGGCTTCCTTGTTCTTCGAAGACTTGAGTACCGTCATCGTGTCGGTCCACAGGTCGCTACCTTCCTTGGGGATCACGAACTTGATGTTCGGGTCCTCGGCAACGCCGTAGTTGCACCAGCCGTCCCACGCCTCGGTCAGTACGGCCTCACCCGTGATCAGCTTCTGGTAGAACGTGGTGTCGTCAAAAGCCAAGAGGGTGGGCTTCGTCTTCTCCAGCTGGGCACGGACCTGGGCGAGCTCATCCGCACTGGTCGAGTTCGCCGAGAAACCGAGCAGCTTCTGCGCCGGCAGGGTCATCCAGCGCTCTGTCGCCAGCATGGTGGTCTTTCCCTCCAGCTCTGGCTTGGGGTTCAGCAGGTCATTCCATGAGTCTGGGGTGAAGTCGATCAGGTCGGAACGGTAGCACAGCCCCGTGGTGCCCCACGCGTACGGCAGGGAGACCTTGTTGCCCGGATCGTAGGCGAGCTCTTTGGCCTCGGGGTAGAGGTTCTCCTCGTTAGGGATGAAGGACTTGTCCAATTCCTGGAGCACGCCCTGCTCACCGAGCGCCTGCGCATACTGCCCGGACATGAAGGCGACATCGATCCCGGAATCGCCCGACGCCATGATCTTCGCAACGATCTCTTCGTTGGTCGCGTGGTTGACAATCGTCATCGGGATGCCGGTCTTCGCTTCGAACCGCTCGGCCAGGTCTTCTGGGTAGTAATCGGACCAGATGCCTACGACAAGACTCTGCTTCGTGAGGTCTGCGTCGGGGTCGAGTGCTGCGCCGCCCGAATCCCCCGCGCTGCACGCGCCGAGTCCGAGTGCCGCGACTGCTGCAATGGCGGTTGCCGATGCAACCCTGAGCTTGCTTCTTCTAAAAAGCACCGTGTCTCCTTTGACTGTCACACACATCCGGACGTGTTGATTCTTACACGCAGACTCAAAAAATGCGATTCTTCGATAGCCTAGCGGTGCGTCTGTGCACATCCAATACTCGAAGATGGATTCAATGAACTCGAATTTTCCGTCCGTTTCAGCGTCGATCTCGGCCCTCAGGGGCACCATCGACATCCTGGAGAACGGTTCGGTAACACTTTCCCAGGAACCGGGGCTTGCCACCGACCTCGTGAACGCCGTGATCGGCCGGAACGTGGCAGACCTCACAGTGGATGAGGGCGCACTACTGGTCGACTCGGTGGGAGTGACCCATGAGACAGCCGTCTCCGACCCGATCTCGGAGCGCACGATTGCCGTCGACCAGACGAACCTCTCGATTGTTGTCGACGAGCGTTTCATCGTCAAGGTGGTCACCCGGTGCGGCAACGCCGACCAAGCCGCCCACCAACTCGCTCGGCTGGCACGCGCGGGATCGGTGGTGGCTCCTCCGTATCTGGGCAGCGTCGACTGGGACCCCGGCACCGGCGAACCCCACGCGATCGCACTGGTGTCCAGGTATCTTCCGGGGACCGAAGACGGCTGGAGTTGGGCGGTCGACGATGTTCTCAGTCTTGTCGCGGGTGGCCTGCCCCCCACCTGGCCACGGCAATTGGGGGAACTCTGTGCCCAACTGCACAGTGACCTGAGCCGGGAAGTCGAGAGCGAACAGCACGATGTGGTTGCGCCCTACTCGGCGCGCCCCCGCGCCGAGGCGGCACTCACCGAGGCCCTGGAGCTCACGGCGGGATCTCCCGGGATCCGGTTGCGCAATCGGATCGAACCGATCAAAACCGCAATCGCGACGCTCCCCGACGACCTCGATTCGCCGCTGATCCCGATTCACGGTGACCTGCACGTCGGCCAGTTCTTGCGCACCCCGGATGCCGACGCCGACGCCGACGAGTATTGGATCATCGATTTCGACGGAGATCCACAATTGAATCCGAGCGACCGGGAACAGCCGGACGCGCCCGCGCGGGATGTAGCCCACATGCTCACATCTATCGACCTGGTCGCGGCGGTGGCACAACGCCGACTCGGCCGAAGCGACCCTGCGCTCTTCGAGTGGGCCATGTCCGCTCAGCAACAATTTTTGGAGGCCTATCGCGCGCGGTTGGCGACCCACGGACTCGCACGCCTCCTCGACGACCGCCTGCTCGAGGGTTTCATCGCCGAACAGCTTCTGCGCGAACTCATTTACGCAGGCCGGTTCCTCCCCCGATGGGCCTACGCCCCCGATGCCGTCATCACATTCCGCTATCCGAATTCCCACGCCCAGAAAGAGGAGCCATGGAGCCCACCAGATTTTTCGACGACCTGACCCTGATCCCCGAAAAGCTGGGACATCTGGCTGATCAGCTCGAGCTCGGCCTGCCCGGGCTTGAACAGGTCGTGCTACCCGCCGCTGGCCGGGTTCTGATCCTCGGTATGGGTTCAAGCGCGTACGCGGCCGATGTGATCGCCCGTGATGCCCGTGCCACCGGGTTGAACGTCGTCGTGGAGCTGGCCAGCTCGCGAACACTGCCGCCGCCGGCCACCGACTTGACCGTCATCGCCATCTCGGCGACCGGTGGCAGTGTCGAGGTGCTGGCGGCGATTGAGCCATACGTCGGGCACGGCCGACTGGTCGCTGTGACAAACCGACCTGATTCGGCTCTGGCCCGGGCAGCGGATGCTGTTGTCGAGCTGCACGCCGGCATCGAGGCCAGCGGTATTGCCTGCCGCACCTTCCGGCACACACTGCTGACCGCTGGTGCGTTGTTGGACCCGAGCGCCTCCGGCAACAGTGCGCGAGTGGCAGCGGCCAGGCAGGCCGCAGAGTCCACACAAGTTCTGATTGACACTCGCGCCGACTGGGTCGCCGCCGTAGCCGACACCTTGGGCGGGCCAGACGGCACCTGGGCGCTTGCTCCGGTGGAAAGGCTCTCATCGGCCAGGCAAGCTGCGCTGATGATGCGCGAAGTACCGCGACGAACCGCCTACGCGAGTGAGACCGGTGACTGGTCACACGTCGATGTCTACCTGACCAAGACGCAGGATTATCGCGCTCTCGTGTTCGCCGGCTCGGCATGGGACGCCCAGGCGCTGGAGTGGATGCACGAACGCGGTTCGACCCTGATCAGCGTCGGCGGGGCGCTCACGGGTGCCACACAGTGCGTTCGCTATCCCGGTGACACCGACGAGAACGTTGCGCGGCTCACTGAAGTTATCGTCGGCGAGTTGGTCGCCGAGCACTGGTGGCGCGCACTGCAGGGCTGACGTCGGTCAGTCTGCTGCTTCCCCAGCCGCGAAGATGTACGCGCTCATCATCTTCAGGCAGAGCTGCCGACCGTTTCCGCGAGCCGCGCCCCAGCGATCTCCAGCCAGACCAAGGGGTCAGCCATGGCAGCATCGGCACTACCGGCCAACCGGGCAAGCGACCGGCAGTCGGCGAACCCCGTCGGGTCGGTGTCGATGCTGCCCGCCACCAGAAGTATCGGCACCCCGACCGTGGCCGCCACCCCGGCGACGTAGCCGGGCACCTTGCCGGCCGCCGACTGCGCATCGAATCGGCCCTCCCCGGTGATCACCAGTTGGGCCCCCGCCACCGCCTGCGGCAACCCGAGGGCCTCCCCCACCGTGCCCGAGCCTCGCGACATGGTCGCCCCCCAGGCGAGCAGCCCGAAGCCCACACCACCTGCGGCACCCGCACCAGGTGCGTCCGGGTCGACGTGGCCGAACCGGCTGGTCCGCACCAGCCGGGCCAGACGGCGCAGGTTGGAGTCGAGGCGGGCCACTTGGCGAATGGTCGCACCCTTCTGCGGCCCGAATACGGCTGCCGCACCGGCGGCGCCCAGCAGAGGATTGGTCACGTCGCTCAGAATCTGAGCACCGCCAGGCGGCACGGGCCGGAGCCGGGTGCTGTCGATCGTCGCCACGGTACCGAGGCCGATGTTGCCCAGTCTGATCGGCCGGTCGTCCTCGTCGGTGAACTCTGCACCGAGGGCCACCAACGTGCCGACCCCGCCGTCAGTCGACGCGCTCCCACCGATCGCCAGAAGAAGTCGGCGCGCCCCAGCCTGCAGCGCCGCCGCAATCGCCTGACCGAAGCCAAGCGAATGCGCGCCGAGCGGGTCCAACTCGTCGATGAGTGTGATGCCGCTGGTGTTGGCCAATTCGACGACGGCCGTGCCGTCGGGCAACTGCAACCAGTGGCTGTCAACCGGCCCATCATCGGGCCCGCGCACAGTGATGGGCATCCGCGTCGCACCCGGCACGGCAGCCTCGAACGCATCAAGTGTGCCCTCACCGCCGTCGGCCATAGGTGCCAGGTGGAGCCTGTCGGCCGGTCGAACGGATGCCCAGCCGGCCGCGATCGCCCGTGCCGCGTCGGCGGCGCTCGCGGTGCCCTTGAACGAATCCGGGGCAATCACAATGGTGCACGGCTGGTCGAAGTCAGTCATATCTCCAGCATGACAGTGTCGAGACCTCGGGCTATCGCTTCATCACAGACTTCCGGCACCCCACTTGTGATCTGGGCCGTAAGACCTGGGTTCCGTCAGGTGACGAGCCCGGCAGATTCCACAACAGGTTCTGTGCGGCTGGCCATGATGCGCGGGGCCAGCACGGCCGCGACGATGCCCACCGCCAACGCCAACGCGAAGCAACCGGCGAACGACCAGACCGCACCGAGCGGAGCAAGCCCGGTGAAGATGAACGCCGACAGTGCCAGTGCGATCGCCGCACCCATCGAGTCGGCGATCGTGAGCGCCGCAGAGTTGAACCCCTGTGTCTGGCGGCTGGACAGTGCGAAGGTCAGGACCGACAGCCGCGGGAGCATCATTCCCATCCCGAACCCTGCCGCTGCCCACGCGAAGAACGCGATGACTGGAGGGAGCATCCAGACGGTCATGGCGAGTGTCACCGCGAGCGCGATGACCAGCATGAAGGTGCCCAACCGCAAGTGGGCCAGCGCCTCCCACCGGTCGGCCGTGCGTCCCTGAAACCAGGATCCGACAGCCCAGAAGACGCCGCCGGCAGACAGAGCGAGACCGGCGATCGACGCGTCCAAACCGTACTCGTCGATCAGGAGGTAGGGCAGGTAGACCTCCGCCCCGAAGAATGCGGTGCCGATCATTCCCCGCATCAGCACGACCGAGGGCAGCCCGCGTACCGCTCGCAGGGCCCCCGCCGGAAGCAACGGTCTGAGGGCGACGAGCGTGACGACGAAGGCGAGCGCAGGCAGCACCCAGCCCAGCCAGCCAGAGACCTCCGTCGCGAGGTTCAGCCCCATCACGGCGACCGCGGTCAACAGCGACCACAGGATCGGGCCCACCCGCCAGGGCACGCGTTCGGCGGTCTCAGAGCCCAAGCGAACGCTGCGCAGCGCCGGGATGACCATCACGAACGCGGGCACGATCAGGCCGATCACCCCGAGGAACACCCAGTGCCAACTGAACTGCTCGGCGACGAGCCCCGCAATGAACGGACCGATCAGCGACGGCACCACCCAGGCAGCCGCGAAACCGGCGAAGATCTTGGGCTGCAGACGCGCCGGATAGAGTCGCGCGACGATCACATAGAGGGAGACAATCGCTCCACCGCCGCCGAAACCGTGAACGAGACGACCGGCGACAAAGACCTCCATGGTCACCGAGGTTCCGGCGATCACGAGGCCGAGGGCGAAGAGCACGCACGAGAGGTACAGCGCAGACTTCGGGCTGTACCGGTCAGCCCAGTTGCCGGCGACGACCATCCCGACCACGCCGACGGCGAGCGGACCGCCGAACGCGAGCGCGTACAGGTGCGCCCCGTCCAGGTCGGCGCTGATCGCGGGCATCACGGTTGTGACAGCGAGAGACTCGAACGCCGCCAGAAGAATCAGCATGCACATGCCGATGGTCACCCACCGGAATGGGCTGGAGAAGATGCCTTCGGCGCCCGTCGATGCGGGCATCCGATCAGCTGGCGCGACAGATCCCGCAAGGGACGTCTCTTCCACCGGGCCGGGATCATGCAACACGCTATTGACTCTAATTGCTGGCCGCTGGGGGAACACCCCCAGCGACCGGTGACGTCGCACACCCAGCCCCCAGCCCGATGCGATCCCGCGGACTCGGCCCGCTCACTCCCCGGGAACAACGCTTCACCGCGACGGAGTGACCCTCGCACTATCCTGAAAACAGCCCACACACATCCACCGGTCACAAGCGAAACAGGGGTGCACCAGTGAGTACAGCCGCCCGCACCCCCGTGCGCGGAAAGCTCCTGCCTCTGCTCGGCCCGGCGATGGTCGCCGGCGTCGCCTATCTCGATCCGGGGAACGTCGCCAGCAACATGACCGCCGGCGCCCGGTTCGGCTACCTCCTGGTCTGGGTGGTGGTGATCGCGAACCTCATGGCCTGGCTGATCCAGTACCTTTCCGCAAAGCTCGGCCTGGTCACGGGCGAGAGCCTGTCGGAAATTCTCGGTACGCGCATTCGTCACCGGTGGGCACGCCGCGCCTACTGGCTGCAGGCAGAAGTGGTGGCCATGGCCACCGATATAGCCGAGGTGATCGGTGGGGCGGTGGCCCTTTACCTTCTCTTCGGCATTCCGCTGTTCTGGGGCGGGGTGATCACCGGTGCCGTCTCGGTCGTGGTGCTCAGCGTGCACAGTAGTCGCGGCGCCAAACCGTTCGAACGCGTCATCGCGACCATGTTGATCATCATGGCGATCGGCTTCACTGCGGGGCTCTTCGTCGAACCGCCGGATGCCGCGCAAACCGCGGCCGGGCTCATCCCCCGCTTCGACGGCGCGGGCTCGGTGCTGCTTGCAGCGTCGATCCTCGGTGCCACCGTCATGCCGCACGCGATCTACGCGCACTCAGCGCTCACCCGCGATCGGTTTGGAAAGGTGCCCGCTGTCCAAATTCCGCGGGTGCTGCTGGCGACCAGAGTGGATGTGACCGTCGCGCTGCTGATCGCCGGCACGGTGAACCTCGGCATGCTGTTGCTCGCGGCGACCGTCCTGCCCGGAACCGAGGGCACTGACAGCCTTGAAGGCGCCTACGCTGCCATAGGCGCAGCACTGGGCCCGGTGATCGCAACCCTGTTCGCGGTGGCACTGCTCATCTCGGGGCTCGCCTCAACGGCGGTTGGAGCCTATGCCGGAGCCGACATCATGCACGGCTTGGTCAAAGTGCAGATTTCACTGATCACCCGCCGGTTGATCGTGCTGATTCCCGCACTGGTTATCCTGGGCGCCGGGCTCGACCCGACGTGGTCCCTGGTGCTCAGCCAGGTGATTCTGAGTTTCGGCATCCCCTTCGCCCTCATCCCGCTGGTCTTCCTGACCTCCAACCGCGCGCTACTGGGCGGGTCGGTCAACCGCTGGTACACGACCGCACTGGCAACGCTGGCCGCTGTCTTCCTGATCGCGCTCAACGTCGCCCTGCTCGTGTTGATCTTCACGGGTACCTGACCTTGTCACGTCTGCTCAACAGTCCCCGCGACGCGGGCCTGTTCCGAGTACAACTCGAAGTAGCGGCCGCCGGCGGCAAGCAGCTCGCGGTGAGTGCCGCTCTCCACCACCCGCCCGGCGTGCACCACGAAGATCACATCGGCTTCGACCACGGTCGACAGGCGGTGCGCAATCGCTATGGTGGTTCGCCCGCTGCTGGCCACCTCGAGCGCCCGCTGCACCACCCGCTCCGACACCGAGTCGAGGGCACTGGTCGCCTCGTCGAGGATCAGCACCTCCGGGTCTTTCAACAGCACGCGTGCAATCGCGATCCGTTGCTTCTCCCCACCGGACAGACGGTAGCCGCGTTCGCCCACCAGCGTGTCGTAGCCGGCCGGGAACGATGCGATCGTCTCGTGGATGTTCGCCGCACGAGTCGCCTCCTCCACCTCGGCCATCGACGCCTCGGGCTTCGCATAGAGCAGATTGTCGCGAATGCTCGCGTGAAAAAGGTAGGTCTCCTGGCTCACAATTCCGATGTGGGACAACAGCGACTCGTGTCGCAGGTCACGCACGTCCTCTCCGGCGAACAGGACTCGCCCCTCGCGTACATCGTAAAACCGGGGGATCAGGTAGGACACCGTGGTCTTACCCGCCCCGGAGGCACCGACGAACGCCACGAACTGGCCGGGTTCGATCACCAGTGAAACATCATGCAGCGCTGGAGCGGACTGCCCGTCGGCATCCGGATACGCGAACGTCACCCGGTCGAACTCGACCCTGCCCAGAGCCGGGGACGCAGAAACATCCCGCGCATGAGGGGCGTCGGTGATGGCCGGAACGAGGTCGAGGTATTGAAAGATTCGGGCGAACAACGCGCCCGACGTCTGCAAGTCCAGTGCCACCCGCATCAGTCCGATCAGAGGAAACATGAGCCGGGCCTGCACGGTGGTGAACGCGACAATCGTCCCCATCGTCACGTCTGCACCGCCGACGATCAGGTAGCCGGCGACGACGTACACGATTGCCGGAATCACCGACATGAAGATGGTGACCAGCCCGAAGAACCACTGGCCGCTCATCTGCTGGCTCACCTGCAACCGGATCTGGTTGCGGTTCTCGGCGCTGTAGCGGTCGATCTCGCCCCGCTGTCGGTTGAAGCTTTTGGCCAGGAGAATGCCCGACACGCTCAACGTCTCCTGGGTGATCGCCGTCATGTCCGACAGCGACTCCTGGGTCTTCGTGGCGATCCGTGCTCGCACCTGGCCGACCCGGCGTTGGGCGATCACCAGGAAGGGCATCAGAATGACGGCAACCAGTGTGAGCTGTGGGCTGAGCAGGAGCATCGCCACGAGTGCGGCGATGACGGTCACGGTGTTGCCGAGAACGCTGGACACCGTGTTCGTGAGCACACTCGCAACACCGCCGACGTCGTTGGCCAGGCGCGACTGGATGACACCGGTCTTGGTGCTGGTGAAGAACGCGAGTTCCATGTGTTGCAGATGGGTGAACAGTCGCACCCGCAACTGACCCATCACCGTGTTGCCGACAGATGCGGTGAGGTAGGTCTGCCCGACGCCCAACACCGCCGAGACAACCCAGATGATGACCATCAGTAACACGATCTGGATCAACCGCTCCATATCGGGTGAGCCGCCGGACGGAAAGAGGCCTTCGTCAAACGCCTGCTGGGTCAGCAGCGGCGGCAGAACGCTGAGGCCTGCGCCGACGAGGACGATAATGCCCGTCAGCGTGAGCTTCAGCCTGTGCGGTTTGAACAACGCGCCGATACGAGCCAGAAGGTGGGGCACCTTCGGGGCACTGGCGTTCAGCTCACGTTGCGCCCGTGCATCCCTGTCGGAGAGGCGCCCCGAGCCGCGCATGGAAGTCATGTCTTGAACTTTATGCGATACCCCGAACCATCCGCCTGGTGGTGGCCTTATCAGCCGCCGCCCTTGGGCCAGCTCTGATCGATCGCGGTCAGGGTGTCAGCGGTCGACTCCCCGTTGATCCAGTCCATCATCCCCGCCCAGAACGAACCACTGCCCACCGAGGTGGGCATCAGGTCGGAACCGTCGAAGCGGATCGTGGCCGAAGGGTTCTGGAGAAGTCTCATGCTGTCGGACAGAATGTCGCTGGAGGCCAGGGCCGGGTCGACCTCCCGGTTGGCCGAGACGACTCCACCGAGTTTCACCCTGGTCGACGCCCAATGCACGCTGGTGAGGTAGGTGTGCACTGATTGGGTGGCCGCCTCCTCGTTGAAGGAGGCGACCAGGTCACCGCCGACGATGAACGGAGTGGACTTTGCGGTGGTGCCCGGCATCAGGAAGGCCCAAACATCACCGTCCGGCGCAATCGTCACATCAGAATCTCCTCCGGCGTCCCAGAAGCCCTCGTAGAAGGAAGCCTGGTGGTAGAGCGAGCACTGACCGTCAAGAATCGGAAGCCCGGCTCCGGCGAACTCGGTGGTTGCGATTGACTTGACCCCGTCGAAGCCACCGTTCACGAAATCTGGGTTCTTCAGGATCTCCCCCACGGAGTCGAGCGCACGCTCCACCGGCAGGGCGTTGAAGGGGAGCTCGTGACTCACCCACTTGTCGTACACGGATGCACCGGCCTGCCTCAGCAGCACATCTTCCAACCAGTCGGTTCCCGGCCACCCACTGGCATCGTTGGAGACGAACCCGTCACACCACGGCTTGTTTCGGCCCGCCTCGGCGATGGTCTGTGACAGGGCGAGCAACTCGTCCAGGGTCTGGGGAACCTCGTAGCCATGGGTCTCGAACTCGGCCGGGGAATACCAGATGTAACCCTTCACCGTCGACGTCAGTGGCGTACCGAATGACTTCCCATCGACAGTCCCGAAATCGCTCCAGTACTCGTCCCACGACGTGGAAACGTTCTCCACTGCTTTGGCGGGTGCGGGCACCAGAAACGCCGCATTCGCCATTGAAGTGACCAGTGAGGGCTGGGGGAAGATCGCGAGGTCGGGTGCGTTCTCCTCCTGTGCCTGAACCAGGATTCCGGTCGCGAAGTCCTTGCTGCCGATGTAGTCGACGTTGATCCCGGTACAGGCCTCGAACTGATCGAACGACACGTTGAGCAACTCCGCTTCCAGACCGAGCACGGCACCGCGGATGGTCACCCTGGTACCGGAGTCGAATGTTCCGTAGTCGCCGAGTTCGCTGCAGTCCACTTCGGGCACCGCACTCTCAGACGTGGTCGGCTGTTCCGACGAGGGGGAGCAGCCGCTGAGTACCAGACCGGCGAGCGCCAGTGCCGCACCCGCGAGAACGGCGCCGTGGCGCGCTCCTCTATACATCCGGTTCCCCCTTGTGGCGTGACGTGACGTGACGCCGTATTCACTGCTCGGCGAAGCCGCCGGGCAGTCCCCTGAGTCAACGTTAGTCAACATGAGCGTTGTTCACCAGCGCGAAAACGCCCCCAACCCTAGTGTCATCTCGCGTGCGACCACCCATCGTCCACAGTGGTCTCCGGGTTCGGACCGGAGGGTTTCGCCACGAAGAGGCGCCGCCTCACCGGTTGTGGTGAGACGGCGCCTGCCCACGATTTCTCGCGGTTGGTGAATCGAGTGTTACTTGAGGGTAACCGTTGCGCCGGCGGCCTCGAGCTGAGCCTTGGCCTTCTCGGCAGTCTCCTTGTTGGCGCCCTCGAGGACGGCCTTCGGCGCGCCGTCGACGACAGCCTTCGCCTCGCCCAGTCCGAGACTGGTCAGCGCACGAACCTCCTTGATGACCTGGATCTTCTTCTCGCCGGCAGCCTCGAGGATGACGTCGAAGGAGTCCTTCTCTTCCACTTCCTCGGCCGGGGCGGCGCCGCCACCCGCGGCGGCAGCGGCGACGGGGGCCGCGGCGGTGACCTCGAAGACCTCTTCGAACTTCTTGACGAAGTCGTTGAGCTCGATGAGCGTCAGTTCCTTGAATGCTTCAATAAGCTCGTCGTTTGACAGCTTTGCCATGATGTTTCTCCTCGTGAATGTAATGCGTGGTGTCGCTTGGGGTATGACGTATGTGTCTCAGTTTCGAGACAGCTCGTAGCAGTGTGCTGATGCTCTGTGCTACTGCGCGGATTCCTGCTTCTCACGCAACGCGTCGACGGTGCGAACCGCCTTCGACAGCGGGGCGTTGAACAGGTATGCGGCACCGAACAACGACGCCTTGAAGGCGCCGGCCAGCTTGGCCAGCAGCACCTCCCGGGTTTCGAGATCGGCGAGCTTGGTGACCTCTTCTGCGGTCAGGGGGTTACCGTCGAAGTAACCACCCTTGATCACAAGCAGAGGATTTGCCTTGGCAAAGTCACGCATCGACTTGGCCACGGTGACGGGGTCACCGTGGACGAAAGCGATTCCAGAAGGCCCGACGAGCTCGTCGTCGAACGATGAGATTCCGGCCTGGTTGGCCGCGATCTTGGTCAGCGTGTTCTTTACCACGGCGTAGGTTGCGTCGGCACTGATGCTCGTGCGCAGTTCGTTCAACTGGGCAACAGTGAGTCCGCGGTACTCGGTCAGCAGTACGGCAGTCGAGTTCTCAAAGTGACCTTTGAGTTCGGCTACCGCGGCTTCCTTGTTCGCCATGGCGCTCCTTGAATAGATGTGCGCGCGTCGCGGATGCGACGTGCAGCCGCGGACCGCGGTCTTCACGCAATAAAAAAGCTCCGACGCAAGGGCCGGAGCAGTCTGACCGCACTCACAAGCGCGGATCTCATCACTTCAACACCTGCGCGGGCCTCGCTTGCGCGAAACTTCGGCGGATACTCCATGCGGAACATCCACGACCAGCGGTCTTTGGCTCCGATCAGGTTACGTGATGCGGGGCTGCTCGCGCAACTCGTGGCATCGGAGAGAAGGTCGCCGTCTGAGGGGCTCGCGCGATCATTGGCCGAAAAGCCTGTCGGCGGGCATCAGAATGGCCACATGTCCTTCATCGTGCGAAGCGTGCGCCACGCCATTGCGCCCCTGACCCGTACGCGGCCTTTTCGTCGCATCGCCCCTGTGGCACTTCCTCCTCTGGAGCGGGGGCTGAGGCTGGTCAGTTGTGGGCGGCTCCAGGTGAGCGGCCTGCTCGTGCCCTCCCTGGTGCTCCACTCGATCGGGGCGCGCACCGGCATCGAACGCGATACATCATTGATGTATACGCCAGATGGCGCCGGTAACGCGATAGTGGCCGCGACCAGCTTTGCGCGTGAGAAGCACCCGGCCTGGAGCTACAACCTCATGGCCAATCCGAACGCCGCAATCACCGTGCGGGGGCATCGCCAGCAAGTTCGTGCGACCCTGTTGACCAAGGAAGAACGCGAATCGATGTGGCGACGGATCGAACAGCAGTGGCCGGGGTACCGCTCGTACGAACGAGAATCGGGGCGCACCGTGCGCCTGTTCCGGCTTGAGCCGTTGCGCGAGAACGAGTCGGCGGGCATCAGTGAGCCGACCCGGATCCCGTAGTCTTTTTCACCTCGGGGACCGCATCGCTGCGCTCGACGTCTGGCGTGGGCGACCAGCAGTCGCGGCCCTGACGAAACGAGGTGGTTCCGAGACGACAACTTTCGGGGCCCCTGTGGCGTTAGGTCGCTATTCGTTAGCGCTGGCTACGAGCGTCGACGAACAACGAGTCCACGAGAGCCGTCATTTCGGCACCCACTATTTGGTGGAACCGGCCAACAATGCTGAGACGAAATAGCGCTGGAACGCGAAGAACACGATCAACGGGATGATCATCGACAGGAACGCCCCCGCTGAGAGGATGTCGATGTTCGCGCCGAACTGCCGCAACTGGCTCTGAATGGCTACCGTGATCGGCTGGCTGGTGGCGTTGGTGAAGATGAGGGCGACAAGCATGTCGTTCCAGACCCAAAGAAACTGGAAGATCGCCAGGGAGGCGATCGCGGGCATTCCGAGAGGAAGAATCACACGGCGGAAGATGAGCCACTCGCTCGCTCCATCGAGGCGGGCAGCCTCCATGAGCTCTCCCGGCACTTGGGTGAAGAAGTTGCGCAGCAGGAAGATGGCGAACGGAAGACCGAACGCGGTGTGAAACAGAATGACACCGAGAATCGAACCGAACAGCCCGACGCTGCCGTAGAGCTTCGCGATCGGAATCAACGCAACCTGCACCGGAACCGCCAGTAGGACGATCACGACGATCAGCAGCGTGTCGCGGCCGCGAAACTTCAGCCACGAGAATGCATACGCGGCGAGCGAGCCGATCACGACCACCAGTATGGTCGCCGGCACGGTGATTGCGATCGTATTCCAGAATGACCCCATGAACTGCGCATTGCCCAAAAGGCTCTGATAGTTCTGGATGGTCAGTTGCGCCGGCGCGGTGAACACGGTCCACCACCCGCTGGAGCTGTTGTCTGTACTGCTGCGGAACGATGAGAGGAACAACCCCACGGTCGGCACCAGCCAGAAGACGGCGACGATGGTCAGAATGACGTTGACCACGCCTCTGCTCAAGAAGTCGGCGACACGGCCGATCGCCCCCCTCTTGGGCCTGACCGAGGTATCGGGCGGTGGCGCCACGACCGGATCCGCGGTGACGGTCATCGTTCCCTGTCCTCTCTGAACCGGCGCACGTTGATGATCATCGACGGCAGCACCAGGATGAGCAGGAATATGGCGAGCGCGCTTCCGAGCCCCTGGTCGTTTCCTCCTCCGAAGGAGACCACCCACATCTGTACAGCGATCACCGTGGCATCGGGCAGCGATGAGGGGGGCGGGATCACGTAGACCAGGTCGAAGATCTTGAGTACGTTGATGATCAATGTCACGAAGACCACGATCAGCACCGGCATGAGCACGGGAATGGTGATCTTGGTGAACACTTTGAATTCGTTGGCCCCGTCGACTCGGGCGGCCTCCTGGAGAGAGCGGTCCACTGCCGAAAGCCCGGAGGCGATCATCACCATAGAGAATCCGGCCCAGATCCAGATGTAACTGAGGATGATCACGGAAGTGACGAGTGCCGGCCCGAGCCACGGCACCCCCGCGAATGTCGCTGAGAAGTTGCTCGCCGGAAGATGAACCGTATAGTTGCCGGGGTCAAGACCAGAGAGGGTGTAGGTGCCATCAGCGTTGGTATGGGTACTTGCCGCCACCGTGCCGTCTGAACCGACAGCTTCGACCTGGACTCCCGGCAATCCAGGCTTTCCGTCCCCCATCTGACCGTTGGTGCCGCCTCCCCCCTTCACGAAGTCCAACCACACTGTGCCAGTGATGGCATCCGCGGCCTTCTCTGCGACCACGGCCGTCTCGGCGCCAGATGGCACATCCGTCGGCTTTACCCCGACCAGCGGAAAGTTCTGAAGGTCTCCGGGCTGCGCCGTCTGTTCGCTCGTAATGGCCCCGTCGACAAGCGCGGCTCCTGCGCCGTCGCGCGGTCGCGCTCCCGGCAGTTCCGAACCTCCGCTGAAGGTCTGGTTGATGCCGACCAACGCGGCGTTTGCAGCACCCAGCTTCGGATTCTCTTGGAAGGTGGTGCGAAAAATCACACCGGCCGCCACCATCGAGATCGCCATCGGCATGAAGATGATCAGCTTGAACGCGGTGGACCACTTGATCTTCTCGAGGAGCACCGCGAAGATCAGCCCGATGATCGTGCAGGTGATGGGCACGACAACCACCCAGATGACATTGTTTCTGATCGCGATGAACGTGGCGGGATCAGTGAACATCTTCGCGTAGTTGCCGAGCCCCAGGAAGTTCTGCCCGGTTGCGTCGTACAGGGAGCGCCACACCGAATAGATCACCGGATACGCGACGAGGATCCCAAGCAACACGAGCGCCGGCGCGAGAAAGCCGCCGGCGATCCAGAAACCGTGCCTCGTGATCGCCCGTGGTCGTGACCGGCCTTTGCCAGTCACGACCACGGGCTCAACAGGAGTACCGATCTCATCGGTGTCGATGCGCACGCGACCTCCTGCCTCACCCCACGTTCACGCTTTCGTCAGTTGCCCCAAGCATCCTTCGCCGCGGCTTCGAGTGCATCCTGCGTGCCTTGTATATTCGACGGGTCCTTGAAGAAGTCGATCAGAATCTGCCACTCCCCGGAACCCTTGGTGCCACCGAATGCGCTGGGAGCAAGATCCGACATGTCGAAGCGGAACGTCTGCGCGCCCGTGAGCGATTCAGCGATCTGCTTCGAGGTCGCATCCGGGTAGTTCGACGTGTCCACGTTCTTGTTCGGCGACGTGAACCCACCCTCTTTGACCCAGATGGTTGCGGCTTCTGGGGTGGCCAGGTAGGCCATCAGTGCTGCCGCACCCGCATTGTCTTTGAGCTGGACGGCCGCGTTCCCGCCACCGACAACTGCCGGAGCGTTGTCACCGACGGCCGGAAAATCGTAGAACAGCGCGTTCTTCCCGACGACAGACTTGGTGTCACTGGTGATGTTTCCTGCCACGAAGTCGCCCTCATAGACGGTGCCCGCCTCGGCTGGGTCGCCGAAGACCGCGATCACGGAATCGCCGAAGGTGCGCTGCTCCGTTCCGGGCTGCACAAGTGTTTTGCTGCCCCATAGCTCGGCCAATGTGGTCAGCGCTTCGGTGACCGAGGGATCCGTCCACGGGATCTCATGGTTGCTCAGCTGGTCGTACTTGTCTCCACCGGCCTGTTGCAGGTAGACGTTCTCGAACCAGTCGGTCAGTGGCCAACCCGCATCGGCACCGATTGAGATGCCGTACACCCCGGAGTCGGAGATGACACCGAGCTGCTTGAGAAAATCCTTCCAATCGGTGGGGACGGTGGCACCCGCAGCGTCATACACATCGGTGTTGTACCAGACCGTGGACTTGTTGGCGCCCTTGAACCAGACCCCATAGGTCTTACCGCCGCTTGATCCCAGATCCACCCAGTCCTGCGAGTAGTTTGCCTTCACCTCGGCGAGCGTGGCTGCATCGAGTTCGATGAGATCACCTGCCTTCGCGAGCGAATCAAGCAGACCCGGCTGAGGGATCACCGCGACATCGGGCGGATCGCCACCTTGTATCTTTGTATTCAGCGTGGTTGCGACGTCGCTGCCGTAACTCGTGTAATTCACGGTCGCACCGGTGTCGTCCGAGAATTTCTTGAGCACGCTTTCGAAGTTCGCCTGCTCGGAACCGGACCAGTCGGCGGCGACATTCAGCGTCACGCCGCTCAGATCGGCGGACTCCGCGGGGGCGCTTGACCCACCGGGGGCGCCTGATGACGATGCCCCACCCCCGCCGCTGCTGCACCCCGTGAGGGCCAACGCTATGACACTGGTGGCTGTTACTGCGAAAAATATCTTGCGGCGAATGGTGGAATGCATGGCGCTTCTCCTCAGAACATTTTTAACAAGGTAGGTTCCTGGCATTCATTCGACCATACCCGACCCCCTCCCGGGGGCCCCTTCTGCCGGGATCGTTATCTGATCGTCACTGCCGGAGCGAAAGTGGGCGCGGGTTGAGCGAACGTCTCGGTGGTCGTCGCCCTGCTTCGCCAGCCGGCCAAGACGGCGATGATCGCAATCGAGGACTGGAGTTCACCGGAGAGTATCGCCTCCATGGCGAGTGCGTGAACGGTCACCGCGGAAAGTATAGACAATAGAGGAATGACAGTTCTGCCCGCGACGAGCACGGTGACGAGGCATCCGCACCTCTTGCGGGCCGTCGCCGACTCGTCGGATCGGGTGGCGTGGCTACAGGCCAGGAGCCGGGGCAATGCGGTCGGTGGCCGACGACAAACTGTACGGCTCGTCCTTTCGCGGCAACGCATATACCGACCACGGCACCGCGCGCGAACCGGTGATCGCGGAGTGGGTGCGGCGCGAACACGGGATCCTGCCGAGCGAGACACTGTTTCATGCGGAACGGGAGAAACGTCACCTCGCCACCCCCGACGGCCTGCAGGTCGCTGCCGACGGCAGTTTGGTGCTGTCAGAGATCAAGACCACGAGCAAGCCGTGGCGTTCGATCCCCCGCGGCTATCTCCGCCAGGTGTGGTGGCAGCAGTACGTGCTGGGCGCCGAACGCACCTTGGTCGTCTGGGAGGAGCACCGCGACTTCGTACCGGTCGGCGCCGAGCCGCGCTACCGCTGGGTCGAGCGCGATGACAACGAGATCCACCAGCTGCTCGGGCGAGCCAATCAGCTGATCAATCTGCTCGCGCAGCTCACTGCCCGCTGATTGCGCACTTCGCTTCCCCTTTGTCTTCACCACCTCCGCTTCGAGCCCCTTATCCTTCCTGAGAGGTCTCGGCGGCTTGTCTCGCCGCACGCTGGTGGCAAACCGGAGGCAGCACCGGCCGATTGGGTGACGGCCGATGAACAGCACGAACCTGGTCACCGGGCCTCCCCCTCACCAGCGGCCCCCTCTGAAATGGTTGACAAGAGTCAACTAGATCTCTATAGTTGATCAAGTTCAACCATGTGGCGATCGTGCGCTCTGCATGTGCCGGATCGAATCCGCCGCCACCACTGACTTCTGGAGTCTCATTAGATGACCGCATCACCCATTCCATCGACCGACGCGGCCGCCCTCGACGTCACCGGCGCTGCCTCTGCCGCCGCCGCCGTAGCATCCGCCCCGAAGATGTCCAAACGCGAGGTTCTCGAGGCGCTCTCAGGCTTGCTGCTCGGCATGTTCGTGTCGATCCTCGCCGGTACCGTCGTCTCCACATCGATGCCCCGCATCATCGGCGACCTCGGCGGCAACCAGGCAGCCTTCACCTGGGTGGTCACCTCCACACTGCTCGCCACCGCCGTGAGCACGCCGCTCTGGGGCAAGTTCGCCGACCTGTTCAGCCGCAAACTTCTCATTCAACTCTCACTGGGCATCTTCGTGCTCGGTTCGGCCCTGGCCGGTTTCTCTCAGGACACCAACACGCTCATCATCTTCCGGGTGCTGCAGGGGCTGGGTGCTGGCGGCCTCGCGGCACTGAGCCAGATCATCATGGCCGACATCATCAGCCCCCGGGAGCGCGGCCGCTACATGGGTCTGTTTGGTGCCGTCATGGCGCTCGGCACCGTTGGCGGTCCATTGGTCGGTGGTCTCATCACCGACTCGATCGGCTGGCGGTGGAACTTCTTCGTGGCCGTTCCGTTTGCGATTGTGGCAATCGTGCTGCTCCAGAAGACGCTGCACCTGCCCAAGCTGCCCGCAGGCAAAGTGGTGATCGACTACTTCGGTGCAATCCTGTTGGCCGGCGGTGTCTCCTTGGCACTGATCTGGGTCACCATGGCGGGCACCCAGTTCGAATGGCTGTCCGCAACGTCGTGGATCATGATCGGATCCGCCGTCGCCCTGCTGGTCGCCTTTGTAATCGTTGAACTGAATGTGAAGAACCCGATCATTCCGCTGTCGCTGTTCACGAACCGCACGTTCACCCTCGCGGTGATCGCCAGCATCTCTGTCGGCGTGGCCATGTTTGGCACCAGCGTGTTTCTCAGCCAGTACATGCAATTGGCCCGCGGGGCCACCCCCACCGAATCCGGCCTGCTCACGCTGCCGATGATCGGGGGCATGCTGATCGCTTCAACGGTCATCGGGCAACTGGTGAGCAGATACGGCAAGTGGAAGGGCTGGCTCGTGACCGGCTCACTGCTGATGATCGCAGGCATGTACCTGATGGGCACCCTCGAGTACGACACCAACTACGTGCTCGTCTCCCTGTACATGTTCCTGCTGGGTGCCGGGGTCGGAATGCTGATGCAGAACCTCGTGCTGATCGTGCAGAACACCATCGCCCCGAATCTGCTCGGCGTCGCCACCTCATCGGTCACCTTCTTCCGTTCGCTCGGCGGCACCGTCGGCGTCTCCGTGATGGGCGCTGTTCTCGGCACCTCGGTCGCGAGCATGATGCTCCAGCGCTCCGCAGAGCTCAAGGCCGCCCTCGTCGCTCTCGGCAAGCCGGGCAAGGCGATCGGCCAGGCGCTGGCAAACGGCACATTGCCCAACGTGCACGAATTGCCAGCCAGTGTGCGTGTGATCGTCGAGTCGATATACGGACAGGCCGTCGGCGGCATCTTCCAGGTGGCCGCACCATTGGCGATCGTCACATTGATCGCCGTGATCTTTCTGCCCAACAAACCGCTCAGCACCAAGACCGCGGTCGAGAAACTCGCCGAGCAGGCCGCTCAGGTATCGACAGCCACGGGTGAAGTCGCCGGTGTGGTCAGTAGCGCTAGTGCCGTGACTCCCGACGAATCGGAGTTTCAGGAGCGCGACGAGCTCGAACCGATGGCGGCGGGGCCGGCCCAACGAGGATCCCGGTGAGGCGACCGTGAGCGGTGTGACCCGCAGTGAACCTGGCCTCCACGACGCCCAGGCGGCCGCCAGCCGCGATGGCGATCTTGACCCGACGATTCGGGTGGAGGCCCAACTGGGCATCCTGATCTCACGTGTGCGCTCACAGCTTCGGGAGCGGGCCGCTTTCGTTCACCCAGACCTGCAACCGGCCGGCTACCTGATTCTTGCGGCGCTCGTTCGGCGCGGGCCGTCACTTGGTAGAGACCTGGTTGACGAGTTGGGGATGGACAAGAGCTCGGTGAGCCGCCAAGTCACCATGCTGGAGTCACTGCGGCTGGTCGAGCGAACCGCCGACCCCGCCGACGGCCGCGCGTACTTCCTGGTGGCGAGCACGACCGCGCACGAGGCCATCGCACGCATCCGCACCCACCACCAACTGGCGCTCTATGAACGCCTGCGCGGCTGGCCAGCCGGCGACGCCGAGAAGCTCGCCGACCTGCTCACGCAGCTCAACGAGATCCAGCCGCAGAGCGCGCAGCGGGCACGGTGAGCCCAACGCGGTACACGCCACGCCGGCGTGAGCTGTGCTGTGCGACACGTGGCCCGGTGAGCGCAGACACGGCAGAATGGGTGGCGGAGGCCACTCATGAATCAAACATTCCAGACGCCAGCACTGCCCAGCACCATGCGTGCCATGGTGATCGATCACACAGGAGAGGCCGACGTCTTTCGAGAGGATGGGGAGTTCCCTGCCCCTCCGCGGGTGAGTGACGAGTTCTTGATCCGCGTGCACGCTGCAGCGGTCAATCCCATCGATTCCAAGACCCGTGCGGGCGGCGGTGTCTCGGGGGCGATCCCCACGTTCCCCTGGGTTCTCGGCAACGACTTCAGCGGCACTGTCGTCGCCTCCCCCTATGAGCACCATCCGATCAAACCCGGCGACGAAGTCTATGGCATGGCCCGGGTTCCGCGCGGCTACGGGACCTACGCAGAATATGCGAGCATCCAGATGATGAGCGTTTCCCGCAAGCCGACAAGCCTCGACCACACGCAGGCGGCCGGAGTGCCGTTGGCCGCTCTCACCGCCTGGGGCGCCGTGATGGATGTCGGTGGCGCACGCGCCGGGCAGCGCATTCTCATTCATGCAGGCGCCGGCGGTGTCGGACACTTCGCGGTGCAGTTCGCGGCCCACGCGGGAGCGCACGTCATCACGACGGGCTCTACCCGCAACCAGGAGTTTCTGGCCGGTCTCGGCGCACACGAGGTGATCGACTACACCACCGAACGTTTCGAAGAGGTCATCGAACCGGTCGACACGGTGATCGACCTGATCGGAAATGTGGCAGATGACACCGGCACCCGCTCGCTGAAAGCGATGAAGCCTGGTGGCCTTTTGGTGAACGTGCCAAGTTTCAGTTGGCCGAACTTCCTGGCCGACGCGGCCGCGGCCGGCATGCGCGCCACCAGCTACAAGGTGGCCCCAGACGCGCGGGTGCTCGATGCGATCACCGCGCTCATCGACCAGGGCACGATTCGGGTGCACATCGACCGGGTCCTCCCTCTGGCTGAGGTCGCTGAGGCACACCGGCTGCTCGAACACGGTCACACTCGCGGCAAGATCGTTCTCGCGGTCAGCTGACGCAGCCCCTCGCGTCGCCGTCGGGCGATACGTGAGGGGTCGAACGATGCAGACGCGCGCATATCGCTCGGCCCTGTGTCCATCGCTCGGCCACCTGCGCGTCGCTCGGCCCCGTAGCCTCGTTTTGGCGCGGCAGCCTCATTCGGGCACGAAGAAGGGCCCCGCCGAAGCGAGGCCCTTCCGGTGATGCTGACGCGTGATGATCACGCACTGACCACGGTTACGCGAGCACCTGCACGTCGAGCGGGATGCCGGGGCCGAACGTGGTCGACACTGCGCCCTTCAGTACGTAACGGCCCTTCGAGGAGCTCGGCTTGAGCCGCACGACCTCGTCCAGCGCCGCGGTGATGTTCTCCGACAGCTGGTCGGCGGTGAACGACGCCTTGCCCACGACGAAGTGCACGTTGGAGTGCTTGTCAACGCGGAACTCGATCTTTCCGCCCTTGATGTCAGACACGGCCTTGGCCACGTCGGTGGTGACGGTTCCGGTCTTCGGGTTGGGCATCAGGCCACGTGGGCCGAGCACCTTACCGAGACGACCGACCTTGCCCATGAGCTCGGGAGACGACACCGCTGAGTCGAACGCGACCCAGCCGCCGGCAACCTTCTCGATCAACTCGTCGCCTCCCACCTCATCGGCGCCGGCTTCGATGGCCGCCTCAGCGGCAGCACCGGTTGCGAACACGATGACGCGAGCGGTCTTACCGGTACCGTGCGGCAGAATGACGGTGCCGCGCACCATCTGGTCTGCCTTACGGGGGTCGACACCCAGCTTGAGGGCGACATCGACACTGGAGTCGTAATTCGCCGAACCGGTCTCACGCGCGAGCGTGACGGCCTCGGTCGGGTTGTAGAACTTGCCTTCTTCGATCTTGGCCGCTGCGGCGCGGTACGCCTTGGATTTCTTTGCCATGTGAATCTCCTGATTCGAGAATGTGGTTTCGAGCCTGGCCGGCTCTCCCACGAAAGTTGAAAAGGGGGGAACGCGTTACGCGTCGACCGTGACGCCCATGGAGCGGGCGGTACCGGCGATGATCTTGGCGGCAGCCTCGACATCGTTGGCGTTGAGGTCGGCCATCTTGATCTCGGCGATCTCGCGTACCTGCTCACGCGTGAGCTTGGCCACCTTGACGGTGTGCGGCGTGCCGCTGCCCTTGGCGACTCCGGCGGCCTTCTTGATCAGCTCGGATGCCGGCGGGGTCTTCAGGATGAACGTGAACGAGCGGTCCTCGTACACAGTGATCTCGACGGGAACGACGTTGCCACGCTGCGCCTCGGTGGCCGCGTTGTACGCCTTGCAGAACTCCATGATGTTCACGCCGTGCTGACCGAGTGCCGGGCCGATGGGCGGGGCCGGGTTTGCTGCGCCGGCATTGATCTGAAGTTTGATCAGACCGGTTACCTTCTTCTTCGGTGCCATGTTCTTCTCTCTTTCTTGATTCGAGCCGATCGGGTTTCCCCGGCCTGGCTCTCCCGCGCAGCCGGCATTTCCGGGTCGCGGTGGTTTCAGGGGCGAAAGCTTCGCTTTTTCCCTAAAGCTTGGTGACCTGGTCGAAGCTGAGCTCCACCGGGGTCTCACGTTCGAACAGGGAGACCAGCACGATGAGCTTGCCGCTCTCGGGCTTGATCTCATTGATCGACCCGGGCAGACCCTCGAACGAGCCTTCCTTGATCGTGATCGTCTCGCCGATCTCGAAGTCGATCTCGGCGGGAATGACGCGACTGGCAGCCTTGTCACCCTTGCCGCCGCCGACCTTCGCCGCCGGCACGCTCTGCACCTGCACCAACGACTTGAGCATCGAGAACGCTTCCTCGAAACGCAGCGGCGTGGGGTTGTGCGAGTTGCCGACGAAGCCGGTCACACCGGGGGTGTGCCGCACGACAGACCAGCTGTCTTCGTTCAGTTCCATCCGCACGAGCACGTAGCCCGGAATGCGCACGCGAGTGACCATCTTGCGCTGGCCGTTCTTGATCTCGACCACGTCTTCCATCGGAACCTCGACCTGGAAGATGTAGTCTTCCGCCTCAAGGCTGGTCTTGCGGTTCTCGATGTTCGCCTTGACCCGGCGTTCGAAGCCGGCGTAGGAGTGGATCACATACCAGTGTCCGGGCAGGCTGCGCAGTTCGGCACGGAACTCCTCGTACGGGTCAGCCTCTACCTCGTCTTCGGCGGTCTCCGCCGAAGCGGCGACCTCCTCGTCGGTCGCGGGATCCTCGTTCATGCCGAGTTCCTCGTCGACGGCCGGCTCAGCCTCAACCGTCGGGTCCATGGCGTCAAGGGCGGCTTCGAGACCAGCTTCAACTTCTTGGTCTGTGCGCACTTCATTCACGTTGTGCATCGCTTTCTCTTCTGCGGCCTGGTCACTTGCAATATCGTGCGCCTGGCTATCGCCTTCCTGAGCCTCTTCCACTTCGGAAGTCTGCTCGGCGGCGGTTGCCCAATCGGCATCGTCACGGTGTGGATCAGACACTAAAACTCTTTCCGTTTGTTGATCGACTCGGTCATCCGGCGCCGAACAGGTTCACTACGAACCAGGAGAACGCCAGGTCGAGGGTCCAGACGATTCCGATCATGATGATCACGAAGACCAGCACGACGCCGGTGTAGTTGATCAGCTCCTTGCGGGTGGGGGTGACCACCTTGCGCAGCTCACCCATCACCTCACGGAAGAAGCGCGCCATGGCACTGAACATCCCGTGCTTTTCTACACGTTTGCCCTGCGCACCCGCGGCGACCTCGTTACCGGGTTCGTCGACTTCATTCCGGGCCACCTGCACGCACCTTTCCCGCACTGGCCTTTCCAGTGCTGGCAATCGACTGATTCGTCGATCTCACTCATCCCTTGTGCGTGTCGACGCACTCAGGCCTTGCAGGGCGGACAGGACTCGAACCTGCAACCTGCGGTTTTGGAGACCGCTGCTCTACCAATTGAGCCACCGCCCTCAGCGGTTTGTGGCTGAAATCTTCGACCAGCTCCGCCGAACCAATCCCCCGCATCGCTGTTCACACAGTCACTGCCAGAAATGGGCGCAAAAAAGCATGGCAGATTTCAACTACCTCGACAAGTGTAGGCGAGGAGGATGGTCCTGTAAAGTCGGCCCGGCCGAATGCCCGGGTGGCTGGATCTGGCCAGCTCCGTTTGTTCACTCTATGCTCATAAGCGTGGCACACAACAGAATTTCCCAGAGAATCTCATCCATCGCCGAGTCAGCGACGCTCAAGGTGGACGGTAAGGCCAAGGCACTTCAGGCCCAGGGCCGCCCGGTGATCAGTTACGCAGCCGGCGAACCGAATTTCCCCACCCCCGGGCACATCGTCGAGGCGGCCGCCGAGGCCGTCTGGGATCCGAAGAACCACCGCTACACGCCGGTGACCGGCCTGCCCGAGCTGAGGGAGGCCGTGGCCGCGAAAACCCTCAGGGACAGCGGGCTCGAGGTCGCCCCATCCCAGGTGATGATCACCAACGGGGGCAAACAGGCCATCTTCCAGTCGTTTGCGACGCTGCTCGATCCGGGCGACGAAGTGATTGTGCCGACGCCGTACTGGACCACCTATCCGGAGGCGATCCGCCTGGCTGGCGGAACTCCGGTCGACGTGTTCGCCGGCGCCGACCAGAACTATCTGGTCACCCTCGAGCAGTTGGAGGCGGCACGTACCGAGCGCACCAAGGCGTTGCTCTTCGTCTCACCGTCCAACCCGACCGGTTCGGTCTACACCCCCGAGCAGACGGCTGCGATCGGCGAGTGGGCGCACGAACACGGCCTGTGGGTGATCGCAGACGAGATCTACCAGAACCTCACCTACGCCCCGTTGGGCGGTCCCGCCGACGCGGCGCCGGTGCGGGCCATCTCGATCGCCGAGGCGTATCCGCCGCTCGCCATGACCGGGTGGCGCCTGGGCTGGATGGTCGGACCCGCCGATGCCATCAAGGCGGCCTCCAACCTGCAGTCACACATGACCGGGAACGTGAACAACATTGCCCAGCGTGCGACGATCGCGGCGCTCAACGGCCCGCAGGACGTGGTCGAAACGATGCGCCAGGCGTTCGACCGGCGGCGGCGCACCATGGTCTCCGAGTTGTCGAAGATTTCGGGGATGCGGGTGCCCTCACCCGAGGGTGCGTTCTACGTGTACACCGATGTGAGCGGCCTTCTGAACCGGGAGTGGGCAGGTGTCACCCCGACGACGTCGCTGGAGCTGGCCGATCTGCTGCTGGAAAAGGTCGAAGTTGCCGCTGTGCCCGGTGAGGCGTTTGGCCCCAGCGGCTACCTGCGCTTTTCCTACGCGCTCGGAGACGACCAACTTCTGGAAGGCGTGCAGCGCCTGCAGCAGTTCTTCGCCTGATTCACGCGGTGGGGCCTGAAGCACGAATCAGGTCGGCGGCCTTCTCCCCGATGACCACCGCGGGAGCGTGGGTGTGGCCGCGGATGATCGTCGGCATGATGGAGGCGTCGGCGACCCGCAGCCGCTGAACCCCGCGTACCCTCAGTTGCGGATCGACGACGGCGTCGGCATCCGAGCCCATCCGGCAGGTCCCGACCGGGTGATACATGGTGTGCGCGTAGTCGTCGATCGCCGCTGAGTAGCGTTCATCGGGGCTCATCGACGCACCACCGTCGGGGGCGATGTAGTCACCGACGATGCCGCGAAAGGCGTCAGTGTGCAGGATTCTGTCGGCGAGCGCCAGCCCTGCCAACATCGCCCGGCGGTCGGCGCCGTCTGGGTCGCTGAGGTAACGCGGGTCGATCAGCGGATGCCGCAGCGGGTCATTCGACGCGAGCGTGATTCTTCCGCTGCTGGAGGGCTGCTCGAGCAACACCCCCAGGGTGATGCCGTGTCGCGGCGGCGGAACCAGCCCTTCACCGACAAAGGCGACCGGCGCGAACAACAGCTCGAGATCGGGCAGCGGCAGATCGTCACGGCTGCGCACAAAACCGTAGGCCTCGCCCACGTTCGAGGTGAGCATTCCGCGCTTCCGCACAATGTAGTCGGCGAGCTGAGCAGGTCTCTCGGCGTCGAACAACGTGTCGCCGGGCACTTCGACGATCAGCCCGGTGACCAGGTGGTCGCGCAGGTTCTCGCCCACCTCGCGCCGGTCGGCGACCACCGGGATGCGGTGTGTGGCCAGGTGGTCAGCGGGGCCGACCCCGGAGAGCAGCAGAAGTTGCGGGGTGTTCACCGCACCTGCCGCAAGGATGATCTCGCGCGCGGCCCGCAGCGTGCCGAACCGGCCTCCCTGAACGTAGTCGACTCCGACCGCGACCGGCTCCGCGCCCGGGTTGCGCGCGCCCGGTGTGTGGCCCGGGTTCTCGAACACCACGCGCGTCGCCTGCGCGCCGGTGATCACCGTCAGGTTGCGGCGCCTCGTGATGGGTTTGAGATAGGCGTCGGCCGCACTGAACCGACCGCCCCTGCTCTGGTTGACCAAGGTTTGGGCGAAACCGTCTGGCTGCGCAGTATTGGGTGCGACCGTTGGCAACCCCACCTCGGCGAGCGCCTTCTGAAACCTCTGGGTGTGTGACCGGGGGCTGCGCTGGTGCTCAATCGTGAGCATGCCAGCCGTGCCCTGGTCGGGGTCGATGCTGTCTGCGATCTTCTCGACCCGCCGAAAGTATGGGAGAAGCTCCTGGTAACCCCAGTCGGGGCTCGCCAGCTGGGCCCACCGGTCGTAGTCGGCGGCGTACCCGCGAACCCACATCATGGCGTTCATCGACGAAGACCCACCGAGCATCTTGCCGCGGGGCCAGTAAATGGTGCGGTCGTTCAGCCCCGGCTGCGGCACTGTGTCATACGACCAATCCACCGTGGATCGGAAGAGCTTCGAGAACGCCGCGGGAATGTGCACCTCCAAGCGGGAATCGCTCCCACCCGCCTCGAGCAGGATGACTGACACCGAAGGGTCGGCGCTCAGTCTGTTCGCGAGGGCGGCACCGCTTGAGCCGCCCCCCACGATGATGTAATCCGCGCGCATCCGCTCCGCCATTCCAGTCCGCCGACTTCCGGGCACCGTCGCCTCTTCTCCCGACCCCGCGCAGCTCCAATGAACTGGGATGGGGCCGCCCTGAGGCCAATGTACACTCCGCGTGGGGCGCGGTCGGGTGCGCGCGGACTGCGCGCCCGACCGCCTGACCCTGTGGCTACTTCGCGGCCGGAACGACCAGTCCACCCCAGGTGTCGGTCATGAATTGCTGCGCCTGATCGGATTGCAGCAGCTCTTTGAGCTTCAACACGCGCGCGTCGTCGGCAAACTCCGGGCGCACAGCGAGAACATTGAAGTAGTCACTGTCTTCCCCTTCGACCAGGATCGCCTGGTCGGCGGTCAGCCCGGCCGGGAGCGCGAAGGCGATCGTCACGAACGCCGTGTCCACGTCAGGAACGGCCTGGGGAAGGGTGGCGTTCTCCACCTCGATGAAGCTGAAGTTGCGCGGATTGTCGGTCACGTCCGCCAGCGTGGTCGGCTCGGCGGTGATGCCGATCAGCCCGGCATCGGCAAGGATCTTCAGCGCCCGCCCCTCGTTGGTCGGATCATTCGGGATGGCGATCTTGGCACCATCCTGCAACTCGTCGAGGCTGGAGACACGCTCGCTGTAGAACGCCGCTGTGGGCAGGTAGATGGCGCCGAGGCTGACGAGGTCGCCGCCGGCCTGCTCGTTGTAGTTCGCCAGGAAGTTCTCGTTCTGGAACAGGTTCGCATCGACCGAGCCGTCAGAAAGTGCCGTGTTCGGGGTGTTGTAGTCGGTGAACTCGGTGAAGACCACCTCGAGGCCGGCATCGGCGGCCAGATTGTTCTGCACGAAATTCAGGATGTCGCCGGCCGGAGTGGCGAGGGCCCCGACCTTGAGGGTGCCGAGTGCGCCATCCTGGTTGGATTCCACCGACGCGGTGGCCGATGCACACGCGGTGAGCCCGAAGAGCGCGACGACGGCGATCGCCGCGCCGGCGAGGCGGCGGCTGCGAATAGTGGTGTTCATGAGGAACTCATTTCTGTGTGTTGAGCGTGGATGGGTTGTGTTTGTTTGAGCTGTGTGTGGAGAATTACTTTCTGAAATTTGACGTGGCGGAGCCCGGAGGCAGCCGTGTGGCCGCGGGTGGATCGAGGCTCAGAGGGCGGGTTGTACGCGCATGCTGGCCGCGGTTCGCGCCGACCGGGTGACCCTGCCCTGGTGGGAGAAGCGGCGGGCCAGCCAGTTGGCGAAGCCCTGCAACGCCATCACCAGTAGAAAGATGATGATGATGACGGCCGCCATGTGGATGGTGCTGTAGCGCTGGTAGCCGAACCTGACCGCCACGTCGCCGAGGCCCCCGCCGGCCACGACCCCGACCATCGCCGAGAAGTTGATGATGGAGGTGACCGTGGTCGACATGCCGAGGATCATCGGTGACAGTGCCTCCGGAACCAGCACCTTCGACACGATCTGCCAGCGAGTGGCGCCGAGCGACTCTGCCGCCTCGACCAGTCCGGAATCGACCTCTTTGATCGCGATCTCGACCATGCGGGCGAAGAACGGTATCGCCACTACCGTGAGTGGAACTATAGAAGCGGTGGTGCCGATGAAGGTTCCGACGACGAGCCTGGTGAACGGAATGAGGGCGACCATCAGAATGATGAACGGCACCGAGCGGCCCAGGTTGACGATGAATTCCAGCAGCCGGTTGGCGACCACACCAAATCGGCGCGAGCCGAATGGGGCTGAGAACAGACCACCCGGTTCCGTGCCGACCAGCACGACTCCCAGAGGCAGGCCGACGAGCACGGTGATCACCAGCGCCACCGACACCATGTACAGGGTCTGGCCGGTGCCGACCAGGAGAACGTGAAACAGCCCGGGCCAGAAATCCGACGACGATGGGTCGATCATGAGTGGCCCCCAACGATCTCGACGAGCATTCCCTGGCCGCGCAGGGCTCGGATCGCCTCGTCGTTCACGGCGGGTGTTCCGGGCAGTTGCAGCCGTGTGCGCCCGGCCTGGTTTCCGCCGATCGTCTGGATCGCAGCCCCCAGGATGCTGACATCCAGGCAGTAGGTGCGTGCCAGCTGGGCGATCACCGGTCGATCGGCCGTTCCACCGCTGAACGTGATGTCGATCACGGTGTCACCCGGATGCGCGGGCACCTCTCCCAGCGGAAACAGGTCATGCGCCAGCTGGGATCCGGGGGTGGAGATCAGCGAGACGACACTGCCCTGTTCCTGGATCCGGCCGCCGTTCAGCAGTGCGGCCGAGTCGCACACCCGCTTGACCACATCCATCTCGTGGGTGATCAGCAGTACGGTGAGGCCCAGTTCGATGTTGATGGTTTTGATCAGGTCGAGAATCGAACGGGTGGTCTCCGGGTCGAGAGCCGACGTGGCCTCGTCGGAGAGCAGAACCTTAGGCCTGCCGACCAGGGCGCGGGCGATACCGACCCGCTGTTTCTGGCCGCCGGAGAGCTCCGCCGGAAAGGATGCGGCCTTGTGGGCGAGACCGACCAGGTCGAGGATCTCGAGTGAGCGACTGCGGCGCTCGGCGCGGCTTGCCCCACTGATCTCGAGCCCCAATTCCACGTTGCCCTGCACCGTGCGGCCCTCGAGCAGGTTGAAGTGCTGGAAGACCATGCCGACCTTGCGGCGTGCGCGGCGCAACTCGTCGGCCCCAAGCGCCGTCAATTCTTCGCCGTCGACGGTGACGGTGCCGGTGTCGGGCCGCTCGAGGAGGTTGATCGCCCGGATCAGGGTGCTCTTGCCTGCTCCGCTCTGGCCGATCACACCGAAGATCTCACCCGGGGCCACCTCGAGGCTGACATTGCTCAGCGCGTGGGTGGCGCCGCCCGCCGAGGGGAAGGTCTTGGAGATGTTACGAACAGAGATCACGGTGGGCACCCCCGGGGCCGAAAGTGGATTCAGCCGGCTGTCCGGCTCCGGCAACGATTGCCGTCTGAGAAGAGTCTGGCGGCGAAGGTGCGAGGCGACCAAAGTGTGTGACGAAGTGTTTCGGCGTGCCCGCATTGGGTCCGCTCTGACGGCATCCACCGATCGGTTGATGTCAGGAATCAGCCGACCGGTCCTATCGCGCAGCCATCGGATCAGCCATTGTTGACATATGAACGAACAAGCCCCGGTCGTGCGCGTGCGAGACCTGCACAAGTCGTATGGCTCATTCTCCGCAGTGAATGGCATCAGCTTCGACATCCGGCGGGGTGAGACCTTCGCCCTGCTCGGCCCGAATGGGGCGGGCAAGAGCACCGCCATCGAGATTCTCGAGGGGTACCGCCATCGCACCTCGGGTGATGTGAGCGTGTTGGGCACCGACCCGCAGAAGGGCGGTCTCGACTGGAAGGCCCGGCTGGGGATCGTATTGCAATCCAGCACCGAGGCGGGCATGGTCACCGTGACCGAACAGCTCACCCACTTTGCAGGTTTCTATCCGCACCCGCGTCCAGTCGGCGAGGTGATCGACGCAGTCGGTCTGGGGGAGAAGGCGAAGGCCCGCGTGAGCAAGCTGTCGGGGGGCCAGCGCCGCCGACTCGACGTGGCGCTCGGCATCATCGGCCGCCCCGAACTCCTGTTTCTCGATGAGCCGACCACGGGGTTCGACCCCGAGGCCCGACACCAGTTCTGGGATCTCATCCAGGGTCTCAAGGGCGAGAACACCACCATCCTGCTCACCACCCATTATCTCGACGAGGCCGCCCGCCTCGGCGACCGGGCCGGCGTGATCGTCGGCGGGCGAATGATAGACATCGGCACCATCGACGAGATCGGCGGGGCCGATGCCCGAGTGCCCTTTGTGCGCTGGCGAGATGTGCAGGGCCGGCTGCAGCAGAAACGCACCCACGAACCGGCGACCCTCGTCGCGGCCCTGGTGAGCGAACTGGGAGGCGAGCCAGTCGACCTCGAGGTCGTTCGACCCAGCTTGGAAGACGTCTACCTCGACCTCGTGCGAAGCCAGGGCGCGGCCGAGAGCGACGGCCGGGTCGGGTCGAACGCGGGGCCGGTTCGCGCACCGGAGACGACGGAGCGCAACGCATGAGCCTCATCACCCTGGGCGCTTCCCGGATCGGCTACGAGACCAAGATCTACTTCCGCTCCCCCGACACCCTGTTCTTCACCTTCTTGTTCCCCGTGGTCATGCTCAGTATTTTCACCGCCGCGTTCAGCGCAGGCGGAAACGTGGGCACCCAGCCCGACGGTACCGGCGGAATCAGTGTCGGGGCGTACTACCTGCCCGGCATGGTGGCCGCCGGCATGCTGCTCTCCGGTCTGCAGAATCTCGCCGTCGACATCGCCGGCGAGAAGAGTGATGGCACCCTCAAACGCCTCGGTGGCACACCATTGTCGCCGTTCAGTTACTTCATGGGAAAGATCGGTCAGGTGTTCGTGACCGGGGTGATTCAAGTGGCACTCTTGCTGGCCGTCGCCAATTTTGTCTTGGGAATCAGCCTTCCGACTGAGGCGAGCGCCTGGATGACGTTCGCCTGGGTGTTCGTATTCGGCACGATCACCTCGGCATTGCTCGGTATCGCAATGTCGGCGTTGCCCCGCTCCGGCAAGAGCGCGACGGCCGTGGTGGTCCCGATCATGTTGTTGTTGCAGTTCATCTCCGGCGTATACCTGCAGTTCTATATGTTGCCGGCCTGGATGCAGAACTTCGCCAGCCTGTTTCCGCTCAAGTGGATGGCGCAGGGCATGCGCAGTGTGTTCCTGCCCGAAAGCTTCGCTGCGCTCGAACCGTCAGGCTCGTGGGATCTCGGGCTGGTCGCACTCAATCTCGGATTGTGGCTCGTGATCGGACTGGTTCTCAGCCGGGTGACCTTCCGTTGGATCCGCAAGGACGCCTGACCGGCCACGCCCGATGGGAAACTGGTGACATGACAACCAGACGTTGGTGGGACATCGCATTCGCGGGTGCGCTCGGGGTCTTGGCGCTGCTCGCCGGGGGCGCCACCGACGCCAGCGCCACCGAACGGATCGGGGCGGTCGCGACGCTCGCCGTAATGGGCGCGTTCTACGCGGCCTTCGGCCGGCGCGCCATCGTCTCCGTCGCCGGTCGCGCCCTGGAGGGGCCCGCCGCCGCCGACGCGCACTCGTCGACCAGGGCCGCCTCGATCAGGGCTGCCTCGATCGCGCTGCGGTCGGTCATCATCGTCGGCGCCGGGGTGGCCACCGCGTTCAACCCCACCATGGCCGTCTTCCAAGCCATAGCGTTCCCGCTGATCTGGTCGCTCACCGACAGTTACCTGCGGGCCGTCGCCCTCAGCGGAGTTCTCGCGGTCAGCGTCGGAATCGGGTTCTACCTCGGCCTGGGCGGGGGCGGCGCCGCCCTGGCTTATGCGGCGCTTATGCGGCAGTGATCCAGGGCCTCTCCTTCGCCTTCGCGGTGGCGCTCGGCACCTGGATCACCCGCATCGCCGACGAGGGCAGGAAGCAACGCCTGCTCTTTCAGGATCTCGCCGCCGCACAGGACGAACTGGCGGCTATGCACCGGGACGCGGGAACCGTGACCGAACGTGAGCGGCTGGCCCGCGAGATCCATGACACGATCGCGCAGTCGCTGACCAGCCTGGTCATGTTGGCGCAGCGATCGCACCGCGAACTGGCCGAGATCCCTGACGAACGCGCCACCCGAGCAACCGAGACGGTCGACCTCATCGAGTCCACTGCGCGGGATG
>CAJDUP010000014.1_pt1 | contig 40915 bp, 33 predicted proteins | sample 7391181 | NCBI WGS metagenome assembly CAJDUP01 (sample SAMEA7055690, study PRJEB34461) | soil metagenome | biome: terrestrial ecosystem; feature: Peninsula; material: soil | place: Antarctica | collected 2016
CCTCCGCGCTGATCGTCGCCCGGCCGCTGAGCAGCTGTATCATGATCGGCACCGCTGCCGTGTGTTCGGTGAGCTCCTGCGCTCGGTCCATGGCCAGCAAAACAACACGTGCCCCCGCCGCCTTCAGGATGCGTGAGGTTCTTATGCGTCCCGATTCGATCGGTGTTTGGCTGATGAGCTCGGCCGTGCCGGTGCCGAGAACGATCATGCTTTCTGATTCGTTCGGTGACCCGATTGGGGCGGCATCAGAATGGATGGTCTCGACGGTATCAGTTGTCTCGGGCATGTGGCTTCGATCGTTGTCCTGGCGGTGGCCCGCCGTTCGTCGGCAGGGGTGTTTTCCACTATAGCCGTCCGTTTTAATGCGTAGGATGAGGGCGTGTCTGATTCCGCCTCGCCCTCGCGCAGCAGTACGCGACAGGTTCTCGCCTCCGAGTCACGGTTGCGCCTGCTCGATATTCTGAGCAGCGCCGGGCGCGGCATGCATGCGGGCGAGCTTGCGGCCGAGTGCGGCCTGCACGTCAGCACGGTGCGGTTCCATCTGGACGAACTTCGCGGTGCCGGCTTGGTCGAGGCGCGCGCCGAAGCGTCGGGCGGCCGGGGCAGGCCGCGGCAGTTGTTCGTGCCCGTCAGCCGGGCCGTCGCGGCCGCTGTACCGGGTGCGGGCACCCAAGCGCTCTCGGGCTATGAGCGATTGGCGCGGGTGCTGGCGGCGTCGGTCGCCGCAGGTGACAGCCAGCCGGAAGCGATGGTTCGGGCGGAGTCTGCGGGTCGTCGCTGGGCAGCGGAACTGGTGTCACCGCCGACCCGACCGCTGGTTCCCCCGCTGGGTGAAGATCCCCAGTTGCCCGCAGCCGACCCGCAGCGTCGAGAGCCGGACGGCCGTGACGGGGATCCCGCGGCTCTGGTGCGGGCGGCGACCAAGGTGAATGGACTGTTCGCCGGACTCGGATTCGACCCGGAGCTGCGCGTCGGTGGTGGCCACACCGAATTGTTGTTGCACGCCTGCCCGTTCGAGGCGGTCGTGACCGACCATCCCGACGTGGTCTGCTCCCTGCACCTGGGCCTGCTGGAGGGTGCGCTCGAAACCCTGGGGCCCGGCGGGGTCGGTGCACAGTTGGATGGGCCCTTCACCGGGCGGCCCTGTGTCGCGCGGCTGACCGCGCCCGCACGCCGCTGACCCGTCGACCCCGGGCCCGCGCGACTGCCTTCAGTCGTCGCTCGGCGTGCTGACAGTTCCAGGGGCGGCCGGTCCAGGGGCGGCCGGCAGAGCAGTGGCCGGCGCGGTGGGGGGCGCCGGTGGGGTGGGGGTCGCCGGCGGGGTGGGGGTTCCCGCTTTCTTGCGCCGGCCGAGGTGCCGCACGAGAAGCCAGATCCCGACCCCGACCACAGCCGCCACGGCGAGCCACGGCAGGGCCACACCGATGGCGATCAGTAGCCCGGCTCCTGCGGCGACGAGGGCGTTCCAGCCGGCGACAAGGCCGGTCCAGAAGTTCTGCGGCCCGGCCGTGGGCACGGTGCCGGCAGTCACCAGATCCAGATTGAGGGTCGACAGGCTGACCTGGTCGGCAAGGTTCTTGCGCTGAGACTGCATCGATTCGAGGTTGGCCTGGCGCTCGGACAGGGCCTGTTCGATTGTGATCAGGTCGGCGGTATCCGTTGCTCGGCTCATCAGGTCGAGCAGGCGATCCACGGATGTCTCCAGGGCGGTGATCCGCGCGTCCATGTCCTGGGCCTGCTGGGTCACGTCGGTGGCTGACAGTTGCACCCGGTTCACTGTTCCCAATTTTTTGAGGGACGTGATGGTTCGATCGAGGGCGCTCGCGGGGATGCGCAGCGTCAGGTGGGCGCTAGCCCTGGTGGTGTCTGAGCCGGGCTCCTCATACCGGGAGTCGACGTGACCCCCGGCGGCCTGCACGATCGACACCGCTTCTTCGGCCGCGTCGATCGGCTCGTCGACGGTGAGCGACATCTCGCCGGTGACGATCACCTGCCGGTCTACGGGCATCTGGCTCTCCGCGGCGAACTGAGCAGACTCGCTCCCGTCGGCAGCAAAGTCCTGCGAAACCGGAGGAATACCCGCCGGGCTGCTGGAGGAGTCCATCGAGGAGGAACTGCAACCGGCGAACAGGAGCATCCCGACGGCGAGGGTGGCGATTGCGGCGACTCGTCTCATGGATTCACCGTATCCGTACGGCCCGAGTCTGAGTCTGAATGCGACCAGAAAGTTACATCACGTTTGGGTCTCCGTGTTCTGGGATTCTCCTGTAACGCTGCCGCACCCGGTTGGTTGCAAAAGCCATACTCTGCGCACTATCTGCTGCGGGACCGCAGGCAACGGGGCGATCAGGCTCAGTGCCATGGGTGCGGTCATAATAGGGGGATGGGTCAGCTGAAAGATTGGGTTGCGGGAGTCTTTCGACGGCCCGCGCGCCTGCTGCACATCGCGTCGGATGTCGGCCACGGGCCGCCGGTGATCCTCGTGCACGGCATCGCCTCGTCGTCGGTCACCTTTGCCGAACTGGTGCCGCTGTTGCAGGCGTCGCACCGGTGCATCTCAATCGATATCCTCGGATTCGGCCGGTCACCGGTGCCGCCGAACGCCCAATACACGCTGGAGGAGCACGTCGAGTGGCTGCAGCGCACGATCTCCTCGCTGAAATTGAAGGAGCCGTTCGTCCTGGTCGGGCATTCGCTCGGCGCGTTGATCACCGCGCGTTACACCGCGCTTCACCAGGGACGGGTCGACAAACTCGTTCTGGTCGGGCCACCCATCTACATCTCACCCGAAGCGATCGGCAACCAGACGGTTCGCGCCCGGGTTGCAGCCTACCTTCGGGCCTACGAATTCATCCGGGCCAACAAGGACTTCACGATCAGGAACGCGACAGTGCTGGCTCGGCTGTTGCGCATCGGCGACAGGTTCGAGATCACCGAAGCCAATTGGGTGCCGTTCGTCAGCTCGCTGGAGAAATGCATCGAGTCGCAGACGGTTGTGAGCGACATCGCCGGCATCCACCGGCCGATCGAGATACTCTATGGCGCCCTGGACGCGTTCGTCGCCCCCGGGGGACTGGACGTCGTGGAACGGATGAGCCATGTGAGGGTGCACCGGGTCGAGGTGAATGACCACCTGATTCGGAGGCGGCTCGCGCGCGAGATCGCCCGCGTCATCAACTGACCCCGAGACCCACCCTCACTGCGTCAGCACGGATGTTTCGATGAGCACTGCTCACTGCTACAGCACCTGGATCGGTTCGGTGTCGGGGATCGGCCCGACGTCTCTGCCGCGCAGGTCAGGGTGCCACCGTCGGCCGAGAGCGGGCACCAGAGTGCCGAACAGCGCAAACACCCCGGCCGAGGCGATCGCCACCTGGGCGCCGTAGCCGTCGATCAGAATGCCCGCGACCGCCGAGCCCAGGGCGGCCCCGATCAATTGGCCGGTGCCGATCCAGCCGTAGGCCTCGGCGGTGTCTGAGAACTTGACGCTGGAGGACACGATCGAGAAGAGCACGGCCAGCGCCGGGGCGATGCCCACCCCGGAGACGAAGAGCATGGCGCAGAGCCACCAGAAATTGGTGGAGATTGCGGCCAACGCGAGCCCCACGAAGACGATGGCCATGCGGCTGGCGAGTGCCCACGGCCCGATCGGCAGGTGCCCCATCCAGAGTCCGCCGACCAGGGATCCTGCGGCGAAGACCGCGAGTACCCAGCCCGCATCCGGGCTTCCGTGGCCGAAGACGGCGACGACTCCCGCCTCGACGGCTGCCACTGCGCCCACCATCAGGAACCCGACCACAGTGCCGAGCAGCACGGTCGGCAGTTTCAGTACGCCGCCGAGCTTGCGCCGGGCGAGTGGAATGCGCACCTGCCCCACTTCTGGGGACAGAATGAACCAGATTCCGCCGGCGACCATGAATACGGCGGCCAGCAGTATCGCGTAACTGGTGCTGATCTGGATGGCCACAAAGGTGGTGATCACCGGTCCGAGCACCCAGATGATCTCTTGTGCCGAGGCGTCCAAGGAGAACAGCGGAGTCAGCTGCGTCGAATTCACCATCTTGGGGTAAATGGTGCGCACGGCGGGCTGGATCGGGGGCCAGCTGAGGCCGGCGAGAAAGCCCAGGGCGAGGTAGCTGACAATCGGCAGGTCGGCCACGGCGATGGTCGTGATGCTCGCGGCGCAGACTGTCGTGGTGGCCACCAGCACCGGACGCATACCGAGCCGCCCCATCAAACGGCTGGTCAGGGGGCCTGCGATCGCCTGGCCGATACTGGTGGCGCCGAGGACCGCGCCGGCCAGGGCGTAGGAGCTGTGCACCTGCTCGACATGCAACAGGAATGCCAGCGAGAGCATGCCGCCGGGGAAGCGTGCGGTGAGCTGGGCAGCGATGATTCGGGCAACGCCCTGGGTCTTCAAAAGGTCTGAATAGCGTGCGCTCACAATGGCTCATCCTATCCGCCCGGCCCCGGTCGGGCGCCTGCCCGCCACCGACGGCGGCCATGTCGGTGGCATGGTTCACACTGTGGATAAGTCGGCGAACTTATCCACATCTGTGGATGACACGCCCACTACATATTGGGATGGTGCCCGCCGCTCAGCCCGCTATATAGTGGTGAAGCACAGAAATCAGCAATCGTGAGTGAGGAAAATCAATTGGCAATAACGGTAGTCAAGCGCAACGGCCAGCGTGAGCCATACGATGCGAACAAGATCAACCTCGCGATCGAAGACGCGGCCTCCGGTCTGGGCGACTCGGTGTCCTGGGTGACGCAGATCGCCACCGAGCTCGAGATCACGCTGTTCGACGGCATCACCACCCAGCAGCTCGACGAGGCCGTCATCCAGGTGGCGCTGCAGAACGTCAAGGATGACCCGGCCTTCGACACCGTCGCGGCGCGCCTCTTGCTCAAGACGATCTACAAGCGGGTGCTCGGCGACTACGTCGACGCCGACGAACTGCTCAGCCTGCACCGCAGCCACTTCGCCCCATACATTCACCGCGGGGTGGAGGAGGGTCTGCTCGACGACCGCTTCACCCAGATGTTTGACCTCGACCGGCTGGCCGAGCAGCTCACCCCGGTCAACGACGAACTGCTGAAGTACATCGGCGTGGTCACCCTGAACAACCGCTACGGGATCAAGGGGCGCAACGGCGATGCTCTCGAGGTGCCGCAGTACTTTTGGATGCGCATCGCCATGGGACTCACCCTGAATGAGGCCGACCCCACCAGCCGCGCCATCGAGTTCTACGAGAAGATGAGCTGCCTCGACTACCTGGCGGCCGGCTCCACCCTGGTCAACGCGGGCACCAGCTACCCGCAGCTGTCCAACTGCTTCGTGATGGAGATGCAGGATGACATCGAGCACATCGCCAAGTCGACGCGCGACGTGATGTGGCTGACCAAGGGAACCGGCGGGATCGGGCTCTCGGTCACCAAGCTGCGCGCCCAGGGCTCGCCGATCCGCTCGAACAACACCACCTCCACCGGCCCGATCCCTTTCATGCACACCATCGACTCGGTGCTTCGGGCGGTCAGCCGCGGGGGCAAGAAGTTCGGGGCGCTCTGCTTCTACATGGAGAACTGGCACATGGACTTCCCGGAGTTCCTCGATCTGCGCCAGAACTCCGGCGATCCCTACCGCCGCACCCGCACCGCGAACACCGCGGTCTGGATCAGCGACGAGTTCATGAAGCGCGTGCACACCGACGATGACTGGTACCTGTTCGACCCGCTCGAGGTCGCCGACCTCAACGAGCTGTACGGCCAGGAGTTCTCCACCCGCTACGCCGAATATGTCGCCAAGGCCGAGGCCGGCCAGATGAACATGTTCAAGAAGATGAAGGCGCGCGAGCAGTTCAAAGCGATCCTGATGTCGTTGCAGACCACCAGCCACCCGTGGCTGACGTGGAAGGACACCATCAACAACCGTGCGCTGAACAACAACACCGGAACCATCCACCTCTCCAACCTGTGCACCGAGATCACGCTGCCGCAGGACCGCGACAACGTGTCGGTCTGCAACCTCGCCTCGATCAACCTCACCCGTCACCTGAAAGACGGCGCTTTCGACTGGGAGCAGATGGAGCAGAGCGCGCGCCTCGCGGTGCGCCAGCTGGACAACCTGATCGACATCACCAAATCGTCGGTTCCGGAGAGCGAATTCTCGAACGAGCAGAACCGGGCGATCGGTCTGGGCGTGATGGGCTTCACCGATGTCACCGAGAAGCTCGGCTTCTCGTACGAGTCGGAGGAGGCCTACGACCTCATCGACGAGATCATGGAGCACGTGTCGTACGCGGCGATCGACGAGAGCGCGAACCTCGCCCAGGAGCGTGGCGCCTACCCGAACTTCCCCGGCTCCGGCTGGTCTGAGGGCATGGTCCCGCTCGACACCATCGCGCGCGCCGAGGCCGACCGCGGCCTGCCGATCCAGGTGAACCGCACCACCCGGCTCGACTGGGACGCCCTGCGAGAGAAGGTCAAGGGCGGCATGCGCAACGCCACGCTGATGGCGATCGCGCCGACGGCGTCGATCGGTCTGGTCGCCGGCACCACCCCCGGGCTCGACCCGCAGTTCACCCAGATCTTCAGCCGTTCCACGTCGTCGGGCAAATTTCTCGAGGTGAACCGCAACCTGGTCGACAAGCTCCGGGAGGCCGGGCTCTGGGAGCGGGTTCGCGAGTCGATCCTGCGCAGCCAGGGCGACATCCAGACCATCGCTGAGATCCCCGACGAGATCAAGGCGACCTTCAAAACGAGCTTCCAGCTGTCGCCCTACGCGTTCCTCGAGGTGGCGGCCAGGGCACAGAAGTGGATTGACCAGGCGATCAGCCGCAACATGTACCTCGAGACCCGTGACCTCGGCGACATGATGGACATCTACTACGGCGCGTGGGAGCGCGGGGTGAAGACCACCTACTACCTGCACTCCAAGCCCCGGCACCAGGCCGAGCAGTCCACCGTGCGGGTCAACAAGACCGAGGACATCGCCGAAGCGGCAAAGGCGACCGTGGGTGCCGGAGCCGCATCGGCCGGGATCGCGCCTGCGTCCACTCCGGCACGCCGCGGTTTCGGCGGCCTGAGCCCGAAGGCCAACTGAGCCCGGCGGGCCCAGGAAACTGCTGATGAATACACCGATCAGGGATGCACCGAATCTGAATTCGCCGAGGATGAACCAGGACGGGTTCGACGCCTATTATGTTCCGGCCGACCCGATGGATGAGTTGCAGTGCGACTCCTGCCAATGACCGAGACTCATGACACCGCACGACGCGAGAAGCAACTGCAGAACGAAGGAGAGATGACATGGCGATTCTAGGAACCGGCGTACAAGAGGGGCTTTTGCTCAAGCCGGTGAAATACCAGTGGGCCATGGACCTCTACGACCAGGCGGTCGCGAACACCTGGTTCCCGAATGAGATCCAGCTCGACCAGGACATCTCCGACTTCAAGAGGATGACCGACGAGGAACGTCACGCGATCACGTTCCTGATGAGCTACTTCAACCCGAACGAGCTGCTGGTGAACAAAGCCCTGGCCTTCGGCGTCTACCCGTACATCAACGCGGCGGAGTGCCACCTGTACCTGGCCAAGCAGATGTGGGAGGAAGCCAACCACTGCATGAGCTTCGAGTACGTGCTCGAGACGTTCCCGATCGACCGTGCGGCCGCGTACGATTCGCACATCACCGTGCCATCGATGGCTCGCAAGGAGGAGTTCCAGGTCAAGTACATCCGCCGCATGACCGAACAGACCCTCGACATCACCACGACCGAGGGCAAGAAAGACTTCGTGCGCAACCTCGTCGCGTACAACATCATCCTCGAGGGCATCTGGTTCTACTCCGGCTTCATGGTGGCGCTCAGCTTTCGCCAGCGCAACCTGCTGCGCAACTTCGGTTCGTTGATCGACTGGATCGTGCGCGACGAGTCGTTGCATCTGAAGTTCGGAATCAACCTGATCATGACCGTGCTCGACGAGAACCCGGAGCTGCAGACCGAGGAGTTCGCGGCCGAGATCAAACAGATGATCCTCGACGGCGTCGAGATGGAGGAGCAGTACAACAAAGACCTGCTGCCTGGCGGCATCCTCGGGTTGAATGCGACCTACATCAACCAGTACGTCAAGTACCTTGCCGACCGTCGCCTCGAAGAACTCGGCTTCGAACCCGAATACAAGGTGTCGAACCCAGCCAAGTGGATGGCAACCGCCAACGACACCTATGAGCTGGTCAACTTCTTCGAGTCGACCAACACGTCGTACGAGGCCAACGCGAAGGCCACGGTCGGGGAGAAGAGCCACTAGCACCTCGGCCCAGGCGCGCGCCACCGATCACATCGGGGGCGCGCGCATCTGCGTCTGGGCGCACGGTCGAGTCCTGCGCGGTTATGAAATCGGTATGGAGACGTTCGCGGAGACCTTCCCGTGTTGCTATAGGCTCTCAAATGCGAGCGCTGTCGGTCGAAATCTTCGTGAGCCCTCGTGAACGCATTCCGATTCAGATCAAGAAATGAGACTTACGACTATGCGCAAACGTTTTGCGATCACAGCGGTTGCCATTGCGGCTTCTGCAGCACTGCTGCTCACCGGCTGTGTCAACAACGAGTCACCGTCCGCCACGGATCAGCCTGGTTCGAGCAAACCGGCGGCAACGACGGTCGACGAGGCCGCAGCTGCCCTGGTTCCCGCCGCGATCAAAAAGTCCGGTGTCTTCATCATGGGTGTGGACGCGACCTACCCGCCGAATGCCTACAAAGACGATGCGGGGGCGCCCATCGGCTGGGAGATCGACCTCGGCAACGTACTGGCAGCGAAGCTTGGTCTGAAGCCGGAATGGAAATTGGCCGCCTTCGACAACATCATCCCCAGTGTCACCGGCGGAACGATGGATGCGGGCGTTTCCTCGTTCACCGACAACGTCGAGCGCGAGAAGCAGGTCGATTTCGTCAACTACTACACGGCGGGCATTCTGTGGGCGAGCCAGGCGGGCAAGACGGTCAACCCGGATGACGCCTGTGGCCTCACCGTCTCGGTGCAGTCCCCTCGCAGCGGGCAAGCCGGGGATCAACAAGCTCAAGTTCGACTCACAGGATCTCGCGACCCTCGCCGTCATCGACGGTCGCGCCGACGCCATGACCGGCGACTCGCCGATCACGGAGTACGCGGTGAGCAAGTCCGACGGCAAGCTCCAGGTCGCAGGGAAGTCGTTCGACGTCGCCCCCTACGGCGTTGCGGTGAACAAGGGATCTGAGCTCGCCAAGGCCGTGCAGGCCGCATTCCAGTCGATGGTCGACGACGGCAGCTACCTGGCGATCCTCGATGACTGGGGCGTCGCCAGCGGCGCGCTGACCGACATCACGATCAACGCGGCGTCGAAGGGCTGATCCCAATGGCGTCCGCAGGCCACACCGACCGGGCGGCACAGGCCACTGTGCCGCCCGGCGGCGGGGACGATGCTCCACTGATCCGAGCGATTCCCCTCCGGCACCCATGGCGTAACACGTTCGCCGTGATCGTGCTGCTGCTGTTCGCGGGCTTCCTCTACGATGCATTCTTCCTACGCACCGAGTACCACTGGGATCAGTTCGGAAAGTACTTGTTCGATGCGCGGGTCTCGCAAGCCGCGATGAACACCCTCATCATCACCGTGCTCTCCATGGTGTCGGCGATTGTGCTGGGCGTGATTCTCGCGGTGATGCGGTTGTCGCCGAACCCGGTCTTCAAATCGATCTCCTGGGTCTACCTGTGGGTGTTCCGAGGAACCCCGGTGTACGTGCAGCTGGTGTTCTGGGGGTTGCTGTTCACCCTGTACAAGTCGTTTCGGGTCGGCCTGCCGTTCCAGGCGCCCTGGGTGGATATACCTTTCAGTTTCAGTATCGACGTGTTCTGGCTGGCCGTTATCGGACTGGCGTTGAACGAGGCCTCCTACATGGCCGAGATCGTGCGGGCCGGGATCTTGTCGGTCGACCGCGGCCAGGAGGAAGCGGCGACGGCTCTCGGGATGAGCTGGTCCCAGACCATGCGGCGCATCGTCATTCCACAGTCAATGCGCATCATCATCCCGCCGACGGGCAACGAGGTGATCTCGATGCTCAAGACCACATCGCTGGTGATCGCAGTTCCCTACAGCTTCGAGCTCTATGGCAGAACCAGGGACATTGCAGTGTCGATCTTCGACCCGATTCCGCTGCTGCTCGTCGCCTGTGCCTGGTACCTGCTGTTCACCTCGATCCTGATGATCGGTCAGCACTTCCTGGAGAAGCGATTCGCCCGGGGCCTGACGATGACGGATATGACCAAGCCGGATGTGGTCGAACCACAAAGCAAGGCGGACCACGAATGACTCAATTCACTGACCAACTGCCCGTTCAGAGCGAGGTGGCACCGGACATGGTCGTGGCCGAACGCGTCATGAAACAGTTCGGTTCGAACACCGTCCTCAAGAACATCTCACTCACCGTGAAACGCGGTGAGGTGATGTGTCTGGTCGGCCCCTCCGGTTCAGGAAAGTCGACATTTCTACGTCTCATCAACCACCTGGAAAAACTGAACGCGGGCCGACTGCTGGTCGACGGCGAGTTCGTCGGGTACCGGGAGCGCGACGGCAAGCTCTACGAGCAGAAGCCGCGAGATGCGGCGGTCCAACGCCGTGAGATCGGAATGGTGTTCCAGCGGTTCAACCTGTTCCCGCACATGACTGCTCTGGAGAACATCATCGAGGCGCCCATTCGGGTGAAGAACCAGCCGCGCAAGGAGGCGATCGCCCGGGCCAAGGTCTTGTTGGAACGGGTCGGCCTCGCAGAGAAGGCGAAAGCGTACCCGGGCCACCTCTCGGGCGGCCAGCAGCAGCGGGTCGCGATCGCCCGGGCCCTGGCGATGGACCCCAAGCTGATGCTCTTCGACGAGCCCACCTCGGCACTTGACCCGGAGCTGGTCGGGGAGGTACTGGATGTGATGAAGGCGCTGGCCAAGAGCGGTATGACCATGATCGTGGTGACCCACGAGATGGGATTCGCCCGGGAAGTGGCTGACTCGCTGGTGTTCATGGACGGCGGCGTGGTGGTCGAAACCGGCGATCCGCGCGAGGTGCTCGCCAACCCGCAGCACGAACGTACCCAGGCATTCCTGTCGAAGGTGCTCTGACGCGTTCGACAGGCGGACCGCACTATTTGGCGAGCACCTTCTGGATGCGCTGCAGTGAGACGCTTTCGGCGGTGCCGAGGTCTTGGGCGAACAGGCTCAGACGAAACTCCTCGAGCAGCCAGCGGGCGCGCACGATCTTGGCCGGTGAATCCTCGGCAAGGGGAAGTGTTCCGCCAGCCGCCCGATAGCGTTCCGTCGCGGTCTGCACATCGTTCAGCCAGACCCGGTCGCGGCCGGGGTTCTCGGCCAGCTTGCCGACGCGCCGGCTGATCCCAGTCAGGTACACCGGCAGTCTGCGCAGTTGTTCCAGCCCCGTCGCCGAAATGAAACCGGGGTGGATCAGGGCGGCGATCTGTTCTTGGGCATCTGTAAGCGACGGCAACAGGTGCATGCTGGTGGTGGATTTGATCGCCTTCTGGGCATCGCGTGCCGCAGCCAGTGAACGACTGGCCAGCGAGACCACCTCGAACATCGAATCCATGAGGATGCCTGAGACGCGGTCGCGTGCGGTCTCGAACTCCTCACGCATGAAGATCATGCCGTCGGGCCTCTGGCGCCTGAGCCCCGCGTCCACCACCGCGAGAAGGCAGTCGTCGAACAACGCCTGATTGCTCGGGTAGGGGCTCAACGCCAGAGTCAGCTTCTCGGCCTGGCTGAGGTGCTGCTGCACATACGCGACCGGTGACGGCGTCGTGAGCAGAAGAAGCCTGCGCACCCCGGCGGGCATGAGCCGGGCCTGATCCTCGGGGGTGCTCATCACCGTGATGTCGACAGAGGTCTTCTGGTCGACCAGCGCAGGGTAGCCGCGGATCACGTTCTGCGCCTGGCCGGGGTTCTCCTGGCCACGCTTATCCGGGCGGTTGTCGCCCTGGGGGGTGTCGACCGTGCGGGGCAGCTCGGCGAAGTCCCAGGTCGTAAGGCCCGTGCGCTCGACCGCGTTCGGAGTGCGCGCAGTGGCCTCTGCCACCGACTCCCGTGCCTCGACCGTGAGTCTGGCCTGGAGTGCGGTCAAATCCTTGCCGCTGCCAATGACACGACCCCGGGCATCGGTCACCCGGAAGGTCACCCTCAGGTGCGGCGGGATCCGTTCCGTGTCGAAATCACCGGCGACCACCAGCACCCCCGTCTGCCGGGTGATCGCTTGCGCGAGCACGGCGGTGAACCCCAGCCGCGGATCCGGGTCGCTCGGCAGCGTGTTCAGCAGGCGTTTGGCCCAGTCGGCGGCCGGCACGACATTGCGTCGGATCGCCTTCGGGAGCGCCTTGATCATCGCGGTGACCAGTTCCTCTCGGAGCCCGGGCACCTGCCAATCGAATCCGCCCGGTGACAACCTCGCCAACAGCGCCAGCGGCACCTGTACGGTGACGCCGTCGTCGTCGGCACCCGGTTCGAACCGGTAGCTGACGCCCAGACGCTGGTCGTTCTGCCGCCAACTGGCCGGAAACAGGTCGGCATCGGTGTCGGGAGCGTCGGCCGGCAGCAGGGTGTCAGCGCTCATGGTGAGCAGGCCGGGATTCTCGGCCCGCGCTGCGCGCCACCAGGACTCGAATCCGCGGGTGGTGCAGACGTCTGGAGGTATGCGCTGGGCGTAGAAGTCGAAGACGGCTTCATCGTCGTAGAGGATGTCCCGGCGGCGGGTGCGCTCCTCCAACTCGGCCAGTTCACGCCGCAGACGACGGTTCGCGGCGTCGAAGGCGCTCACGCGCCGGTCGAGGCGGTCGGTCTCCCACTCGCCGTCGACGAGGGCATGACGGATGAACAGTTCGCGTGCGTGCTCCGGGTCGATGCGCGAGAACTGCACCCGTCGACCGGCAACGATCGGCACGCCGAACAGGGTGACTTTCTCGGTCACCACCGCCGCACCCTGCTTCTTCTCCCACCGTGGTTCGCCGTAACTGCGTTTCACGAGATCGCCGGCGATCGGTTCCGCCCAGGCCGGGTCGATGGCGGCGTTGGTGCGGGCAAACAACCGGCTGGTCTCCACCAGCTCGGCACTCATCAGCGCTGGCGGCGGCTTCTTCGCCAGCGTCGAGCCGGGGAAGATCACGAACTTGGACTGCCTCGCGCCGATGTAGTCGGCGCGCAGCCGCTCGCTGCGCGCTGACGCGCCCTTCCTCCCCGACTGCGACCCTGTGACCGGGCGAGTGTCCTTCAGCCCGATGTGGGAGAGCAGCCCCGCCAACAATGAACGGTGGATACCGTCGGGGTTGACCGACGGCTGCCCGATGGTCAAGCCGAGCGGTTTGGTCAGCCGGCGCAACTGCCGGTAGACGTCGTTCCATTCGCGCACCCGCAAATAGTTCAGGTACTCGGCCTTGCACATCCGGCGGAACGCTGAGGAGGAGAGTTCTGCCTGTTTCTGCTCGAGATGGTTCCACAGGTTCAGCAGGGTCAGGAAGTCGCTGGTCACATCGGCAAACCTGGCGTGCGACTGGTCGGCCTGCGGCCGTTTTTCCAACGGCCGCTCCCGTGGGTCCTGGATGGTCAGCCCTGCGACGATCGCCATCACCTCGCGGCTCGTGCCGTGCCGCTTCGATTCGATCACCATCCGGGCGAACCGCGGATCGATCGGCAGCAGTGCGAGATCGCGGCCCACCTTTGTCAGACGCGGTGTCTGGGCACCTGTGCCGCCGGAGGTATCAGCCGGACGCTTCGGTTTCAGCTCGAGTGCGCCGAGCTCGGCGAGCAGGTCGAGACCATCTTTGATCCCGCGGCTGTCGGGTGGTTGCAAGAACGGGAATGCAGCCACATCGCCGAGGCCGAGCGAGATCATCTGCAGAATGACCGCGGCCAGGTTGGTGCGCAGGATCTCCGGTTCGGTGTACTCGTCTCGTGCGGCGAAATCATCTTCGGAGTAGAGCCTGATGGCGATTCCGTCGCTGGTGCGCCCGCTGCGGCCCGAGCGCTGGTTGGCGGAGGCCTGGGAGATCGCCTCGATCGGCAGCCGCTGCACCTTCGAGCGCACACTGTAGCGGGAGATGCGCGCGGTTCCGGCGTCAATCACATATTTGATTCCCGGCACCGTCAGGCTGGTCTCGGCGACGTTGGTGGCCAGCACGATGCGCCGGTTGGCGCCGGGGGCCTTGGACGGCTGGAACACCCGGTGCTGGTCGGCTGAGGACAGCCTGCCGTAGAGGGGCAGCACCTCGGTGCGCGGGCTCATGGCGCCGGAAGAGACCCGGGCGGTGATCGCGTCCTGGGCATCTCGGATCTCGTTCTCACCGGAGAGGAACACCAACACGTCGCCCGTGCCCTCGCGCGCCAATTCGTCCAGCGCCTGGGTGATCCCCTCGAGGTAGTCGCGGTCGTCGGCAACCGGGCCATCATCGTCTTCTGACAATTCTCGGACCAACGGGCGGTAGCGGATCTCGACCGGGTAGGTGCGGCCGGAGACCTCGACGATGGGTGCGCCGCCGAAGTGCCGGGAGAAGCTCTGCGGGTCGATCGTGGCACTGGTGATGATCACTTTGAGGTCGGGCCGCTTCGGTAGCAGCTGCTTCAGATAGCCGAGCAAGAAGTCGATGTTCAGGCTGCGCTCGTGCGCCTCATCAATGATGATCGTGTCGTATTTTTTCAGGCTGCGGTCGCGGTGGATCTCATTCAGCAGGATGCCGTCGGTCATCAGTTTGATCTTGGTGTGCTGGCCCACCCGATCGGTGAACCGCACCTGGTAGCCAACCGTCTCGCCGACCGCTTCACCGAGTTCCTCGGCAATGCGCTCGGCGATGGTACGTGCGGCGATCCGGCGCGGCTGCGTGTGCCCGATGCTGGTGCGCCCGAGTTCGAGGCAGATCTTGGGCAGCTGCGTGGTCTTTCCCGATCCGGTCTCACCGGCCAGGATGATGACCTGGTTGTCGGCGATGGCCCGCGCGATGTCGTCTTTGCGCTGGCTGACCGGCAGCTCAGGCGGAAAGTGGATGACGGGAATCGACGCAGACATAGCCCTCCATCTTAAGCGTGAATGGGCCTGTCACGGGCCAACGACCGATGGGTACACTGCGATTCAGCAGGGGGTCAGGCAATTGACGACATTCGGAGGATACACAGTGCCTAAAGAAACAATGCCCGAAGCAGCACCCGCCGAGACGGGTTTCGCGACCATGAGCGTCGCCGCGATCCTGGCCGAGACCGCGGCCCGGATGCCCGATCGGATCGCCGTGATCGTCGGCGACCAGCAGATCAGCTACGCCAGGCTGTGGGCCGAGGCTCGAGGCTATGCCGGCGCGTTGAAGGCTCGCGGGGTGGGCGAGGGAACACCGGTTGCGATGCTGATCCCGAATGTTGCCGATTTTCCGCGCGTGTACTTTGCGGTGCTCTCACTCGGCGGAATCGTGGTGCCGATCCACTCCCTGCTGAAGGCGGAGGAGATCGACTACGTGTTGCAAGACAGCGGCTCCCAACTTTTGGTGTGTGCCGCGCCCCTGCTGCAGGAAGGGACGAAGGGTGCGACGCTCGCCGGAGTCGACGTACTGTCGGTTCTGCTGCCCGAAGCATCCGATTCTCTGCCGCCGAGGCTCGAGGATGAGGCCCGCGCCGCTGAGCCAACTCTCGGCTACCGGCCGCGCAGCCCGTTCGACACCGCCACCATCCTCTACACCAGTGGCACCACCGGCAAGCCGAAAGGCGCAGAAGGGTGCCACCTTGCCCTGATCGAGCAGGTCAATGTGATGCTGTTGAACACGCTCGACCTGACGTCGGACGACAAGATCCTGGGTTGTTTACCGCTGTTCCACACTTTCGGGCAAACGGTCGCGATGAACCTGGCATTCCGGGCGGGAGCGACAGTGGTGCTCATGCCCAGATTCGATGGTGACACCGCGCTCACAATCATGAACGAGCAGCAGATCAGCATCTTCATCGGTGTGCCCACCATGTACATGGCGCTCCTGGCCGCCGCCGACCAGAACGCCGAGAGGCCTCCGCTCAGATACGGGTGTTCGGGTGGTTCTGCGATTCCGGTCGCCGTGATCGAGAAGTTCCGCCAGGTGTTCAACGCGGAGATCCACGAGGGCTACGGGTTGACCGAGACCAGCCCGGTCGCCACCTTCAACCATGTCGGGGTACCGCCGCGGCCCGGCACGGTCGGCCAGCCGATCTGGGGTGTCGAGGTCGCGATCGCCGCCCCGGAGCCGGTCGATCGCATCGAGTTGCTGCCGACAGGGGAGCTCGGCGAGATCCTCATCCGGGGGCACCTCCTGTTCAAGGGATATCTGCACCGGCCGGAAGCGACTGCCGAGGCAATGGTCGACGGCTGGCTGCGCACCGGCGATTTGGGCACCAAGGATGCCGACGGCTACGTCACGATCGTCGACCGTACCAAGGACATGATCTTGCGCAACGGCTACAGTGTCTATCCGCGCGAGGTTGAAGAGGTGCTGTCGAGGCATGCTGCTGTCGCGCAGGTCGCCGTGTTCGGCCTGGCCGACGAGATGCACGGCCAGGAGATCATGGCCGCAGTGATTCTGGCGGCCGGGGCGGAAGCGACTGCGGAGGAACTCATTGGTTTCGCCGAGGAGCACATGGCCGCCTACAAGTTTCCGAGACGTATCGAGATCGTCACCGAGTTCCCGATCGGGCCGAGTGGCAAAGTGCTGAAACGTGAATTGGTGGCCCGCTACCAGGATGCGTGACCACGATGCGTGACCACGACGCGTGACCACGATGCGTGACCAGGATGCGTGACCAGGATGCGTGACCAGGATGAGTGACCGGCGCAGAGCCCCCTGCCTCTCTTAGGATGGACACAAAGCCCGCTGCGCGGGGGATCCACTCGTGAAAGGCACCTTCGATGTCAGTTCCCACCGTCACCCTCAACGACGGCCACACCATCCCGCAACTGGGTTTCGGGGTGTTCAAGGTCGACCCGGCCGAAACGACGCGCATCGTCACCGACGCACTGGAGGTCGGATACCGCCACATCGACACTGCGGCCATCTACGGCAACGAGGAGGGCGTGGGGCGTGCGATCGCCTCGTCGGGCATCGGCCGCGACGACCTCTTCGTGACCACCAAACTCTGGAATGACAAGCACAGCACCGCCGATGCCTTCGACGCGTTCGACGAAAGCCTGGAAAAGCTCGGCCTCGACTTTGTCGACCTGTACCTGATCCACTGGCCGGCGGCGGCGAATGACCGTTACGTCGAGGCCTGGAAGGCATTGGAGAAGATCCGTGAATCCGGCCGCGCCCGCTCGATCGGGGTGTCGAACTTTCTCGTGCCACACCTGACCAGACTGCTGGCCGAGACCGACATCGTTCCGGTCGTCGACCAGATCGAGTTGCACCCGGCACTGCAACAGCCGGAGACGACGGAGTTCGCCCGCGAGCGAGGGATCCAGATCGAGGCGTGGGGGCCGCTTGGGCAGGGCAAGTACCCGTTGTTCGAGGAGGAAGCGGTCACAGCAGCCGCACAGGCGCACGGCAAGTCACCGGCGCAGACGGTCATCCGCTGGCACCTGCAGATGGGCAACATCCTGTTCCCGAAGTCGAACAACCGCACTCGTATGGCCGAGAACTTCGATGTGTTCGACTTTGCGTTGACCACTGAAGAGGTCGATGCCATCTCTGCCCTTGAGCGTGACGGTCGGGTCGGTACCCATCCCGACGAGGTGAACTGAGACCCGCAGTACGTCGACAACTGCAGGGCGCTGACAACTGCAGGGCGCTGAATCTTCTGACCGCACGGCCCGGCCTCGGCCTAGGCTCGGAGCATGGACAACCAACTGGCGACCGCGATCAGTCCGTACCTGCGCTCTCACGCCGACAACCCGGTGGCGTGGCGACAATGGGGGCCGGAACCATTTGCCGAGGCGGCGACCCGCGACGTTCCTGTGTTCGTCTCGATCGGCTACTCCACCTGCCACTGGTGCCACGTCATGGCCAGGGAATCGTTCAGCAACCCGGCACTGGCCGCTTATCTGAACGAACACTTCGTCGCCATCAAAGTCGACCGGGAGGAGCACCCCGAAGTCGACACCAGCTATCTTGCGGCGGCCAGCGCGTTCACCCCGAGCCTGGGTTGGCCGTTGAACGTGTTCGTCACCCCTGAGGGCAGGACGTTCTATGCCGGCACCTACTTCGCCCCGGAGCCGGCCGCGGGTAGGCCCTCATTCCGGCAGGTGCTCGAGGCAGTGACCGACGCCTGGACCAACCGTCGCGAGCAGGTCAACAGGTCGGCGGCCCAGGTCCGAGAGGCCGTGGCGAGTCTCGGCCAGAGTGGCGCTGACGTGGACGAGCTCCCGGCGGCCGAGGCGTTCGACCAGGTTGTCGGGTTGCTGGAACGGGCTGAAGACACGACCCACGGTGGGTTCGGCGGGGCACCCAAGTTTCCGATGGTTCCGGTGCTTGAATTCCTGCTCAACACCCACGGCGCCGGGTTCGCACTGGCCACCCGGACGTTGCGAATGATCGGGGCGTCGCCGTTGCGAGATCCGGTCGAGGGCGGATTCTTTCGTTACGCGGTGAATGCCGATTGGAGCGAACCGCACTACGAACGCATGCTCTACGACAATGCCCTGCTTCTTCAGGCATATACCGTGGCCTGGCTGCGGGACGGTGGCGCGCCCCAGTGGGCGGCGTCGATCGCCGAGGGGATCGCCGGGTTTTTGCTCACCGTCATGCAACTGGACGGTGGCGGGTTCGCTTCGGCTCAGGACTCGGAGAGCATGGTGGACGGCGAGCGGGTCGAGGGTCGCTACTACCGGCTTGACCGCGAGGCCCGAGCAGGTCAGGTGCCGCCGGCGCGTGACGAGAAGGTGCTCACAGGCTGGAACGGCCTGGCCATCGGCGCACTCGCAGAGGCCGGGTTCGTGTTCGGCCGCCGTGATTGGGTCGATGCAGCCCGGCGCGCAGCAGACTTCCTGCTGGCGGAGCATGTGCGTGCGGACGGCACATTGGTGCGGGCCTCCGTCGGTTCCCGGATTTCCACCGCCCGAGCAACCCTCGAGGACTACGGAATGTTCGCCGGCGGGCTGGTCGAGGTGGCGAGAGTCACCGGTGATGTGCGCTACGCACTGGCCGCACGTACGCTGGTCGACTCGTCGCTGGCAACCGCAACGACAGCCGATGGGACGGGGTTCGGCACACCGGGCGGAACCGACCCTGTGCTTGAGGGCCAGGGGCTCTCGGTGCGTACAGATCCGTCAGAGGGTACCCATCCGTCGGGGCAGACCGCGATGGCCCGCGCCGCCTGGCGACTGTACCTCGTGACCGCAGACGACCGCTATCTCACGGCGGCCACCCGCGCCATGCGGATGACCGCGCTGACGGCACTCGGGCAGCCCAGCTCCTACGGTTCCTCGTTGGCGTTGATGGTCGAGCTGACCCAGCCGGAGCAACTCGTGGTCGTCACCGCCGACGACGCGTCGAACGACGAAGACCTCATGATCGAGACGGCGCGCCGCCATGCACGCGGGTTGGTGGCCCAGGTCACCGAGTCGCAGGCGACCGCCTGGGCGAAAGCGGGATTCGAACTGTTCGACGGGCGGGTCGCACAGAACGACCGCACCACGGCCTACCTGTGCCAGGAGTTCGCCTGCCGCCTGCCGACGACAGATCCGTCAGAACTTGACGATCAGGCGGGGCAACCGACGGGCCGCTGAGCCCGGCCGGCATTCTCAGTCGGCATAGTCTCAGTCGGCATAGTCTCAGCCGGCATAGTCGTAGCCGCCGCAGCCTCAACACTCGATGACGTTGACGGCCAGCCCGCCTTCACTGGTCTCCTTGTACTTGCGTGACATGTCGATGCCGGTCTGGCGCATCGTCTCGATCACCGTGTCAAGCGAGACGAGATGGGTGCCGTCGCCGTGCAGGGCCAGCCGTGCGGCACTGACCGCCGTGGACGCCGCGATGGCATTGCGCTCGATGCAGGGCACCTGCACCAACCCGCCGACCGGGTCACACGTCAGACCGAGGTGATGTTCCATAGCGATCTCTGCGGCATTCTCCACCTGGTGCGGATTGCCGCCGAGCACCGCACACAGGCCGGCTGCCGCCATCGAACACGCCGAGCCGACTTCGGCCTGACAGCCACCTTCGGCGCCCGAGATCGACGCATTCGACTTGAACAGTGATCCGATCGCGTTGGCAGTCAACAGGTATTCCCGAATGCCGGCAGCCGACGCATTCGGCACGAACTTCAGGTAATAGTGCCCGACCGCGGGGATGATGCCGGCGGCTCCGTTCGTCGGTGCGGTCACCACCCGACCGCCCGACGCGTTCTCCTCGTTCACAGCGAGGGCGAACGCGTGCAGCCATTCGGTGGAGGTGTCGCGGTCGGCAGCGTCACCGAGGGTTTCCAGTCGACTGCGCACCGTCGCCGCGCGGCGCACCACCTCGAGCCCACCCGGAAGGATGCCGTTGGCGTACAGCCCGGCATGCACACAGTCCGCCATGGCCGCCCAGATCAGGTCGAGTCGTGCATTCAGCACGTCTTCGCCGTGCAGGGCGATTTCGTTGGCGCGTGCCACGTCGCCGATTGAAACGTCGTGTGCGTCGCAGAGAGTGAGAAGCGTCTCGGAACTGTCGAAGGGCATCGGGTGCCCGGCTGACGAGAACGGCGTCGGGGTGTCGCCGTCGCGGCGAATGAAGCCGCCGCCGATCGAATAGTAGGTCTCCTCGAGCAGCGGCAGGGGTCCCGTGTCGCCGAACGCGCGGAGCGTCAACGCGTTGGCGTGGCCGGGCAGGCGGGTGCGTGGCTCGAAGCTCACGTCGTCGCGCTCGAAGGCCAGACGCTTCTCGCCGGCCAGCATGATGGTGCCGGATACCCACGAACCACGAACGTGTTCCGGAGCGCACTCCTCCGGGGTGAGCCCGGTGAGGCCGGCCACGATCGCATCGGGGGTGCCGTGACCGATTCCGGTGGAACCGAGGGAACCGTAGAGGGAACAGTTGACGCCCGTGACGCCGTCAAGAAGGCCTTGGTCACGCAATCGCAGCGCAAAGTCACGAGCGGCCCGCATCGGACCGACGGTGTGCGAGCTGGAGGGGCCGATGCCGATGGAGAACAAGTCGAAGACGGAGACGTAGGCGGTCATAATTTTTCAGCTTACGTGAACAGCTGGCTGACTGTTCCGCGCATGTTTGGCGCATCGTTGTCTACATCTGGCGCATCGTTGTTCACGGGACAGGGATGGGAACGGCCCGTGGGTGCGGGTACGATCGCTCGATATGAAGCAGAGACGGTCGATCAGGGGCGATCACCCGCCAGGGCGCCCCTCAGGTGTACGCGGATTGCGGGCACGAATTCTTCAACGACACCAGTCGATTCGCGTACCGAGCAGATGCTGCCGCAGCGGCGTGGCGGACGACGTTGGATTTTCTTGCCGACCTCATGCCAATCCATCCCGAAGTCGCAGGTGAACCCGGCGGCTGAGCCTCGCCTCGGGGACGGGCGTCACCGGCGGCCGGTGAATTCGTCCATTGAGCTGTAAACCTTGAACACGCGGCCGGCGACGACATCCCAGACGCGGGTCGGCAAAACGCCTTTCAGCGCGCGCCCGAATCCCACCGTCCACGGTTTCATGAGCATGGGTCTCCCGTGGAGCATGGCCTTCCACGCCGCGGCCACCGCATTCTCCGGCGTCATGATCGGCGTGAGAAACGGCCCGCGCACGCCTTGGAACATGCCGGTGCTGATGTAGCTCGGTGCGAACGTCGTCACCTTCACATTGCCGTGGCCGGCCTTCTCCAGTTCGAGCCTCAACGAATCGCTCCACCCGGTCATCGCCCATTTCGACGCCGCATACACGCTCATGCGGGGGTTCGACAGTGTGCCGGCGGCGGAAGAGACGTTGAGGATGCGACACTCACCCGTCTTCGCAATCATGCCGGGCAGCAATTGCCGAGACAGGTGCATGGCAGCCAACGTGTTCACCCGCATCGTCGCTTCGATGTCGCGTACCGGATCGTGTTCCCAGAAGAAGCTGCTGCGCACGATGCCGGCGTTGTTGATGAGCACATCGGGGTCACCGATGTCATCTCGGATGCGGGCGGCCACGGTCGCGATCTCTTGCTGCGACGAGAGGTCGAGTGTGAAGGTCAGGACGGATTGAGCAGTACCGTCTTCGGTGAGCTCCGTCGCGGTCTGCGCGAGGGCATCGGCGTTCACGTCGAGGAGAACCACTGCGGCTGCACCCTCGGCGACGGCGCGTTCGGCATACAGTCGGCCCATACCCATGGCGGCACCCGTGATGACAACGGTGAGACCTGCGACGGAATCGAGAGCAACGTTCTTTCTCATGACGATGAGCTGTCGTCGTCGTCGGGCAATGGGTTCGCCGCCAGAGACTCGGTGCTGATCAGTACGACGACCGAGTCTGGGCCGAGACCGAGCGCCAGTCGCCGCGAGTCGTCGTCGACGACCGCCCTGAGCCCGGCCAGGCTCGCCGCCCCGCACGGTCCGGATGAGATGCCGAAGGTGGCGAGCCGCCTGGAGGCTGACACCGCCTCGTCGTCGGTGACGCCTATGGTGGCATCCGCCCCGTCCCGCAGGGCAGGCCAGGCAATCGACGACGGGGTGCCGCAGTTGAGGCCGGCCATCATGGTCGGTGTCGACGTGTCGACCGAGACGATCTCACCTGCGTCTCTGGACAGGGTCACGCAGGCGGCCGTCACGGGCTCCACGCCCAGAACGCCCGGGTGCCATCTCGAGCGGCCGCGGTAGTGTTCGATGGCCGACTGCAGCAGCGAGCCGACGCCGGTGGGCACAACGACCAGGTCGAACGTCATCGCGCCGAGTTCGGTGAGCTGGGCATCCGCCTCGGTGAAAAGGGTGGAATAGCCGTCGACGATCCACTGTGGAACGTCTTCGTAGCCGGGCCACGACGTGTCCTGAACCAGGAGTTCGTCAGCGCGGCCGGCCGTTGAATCAGCGGCGAGGCGCACCACCTCGTCGTAGATGCTGTCTGATTCGATGAGTTCGGCGCCCTCGGCGGTGATGCCGTTGCGGGCGGCGTCGCTGAGGCCACCGGGAATGTAGACCCGGGAGGAGAGCCCGAGCCACGACGCCACCCGGGCCACGGCGCGGCCGTGGTTGCCGTCGGTTGCCGTCACCAGGGTGAGCCCCCGGTGCTCGGCCACGGCTGCCCGCAGATCGTCGAATGAAGCGGGTACCCGGGGGAGCGCCAGCCGGGAGGTCACGGTACGGGCGATCGCCCAGGAGGCGCCCAGCGCCTTGAACGCGGGCAACCCAAAGCGATCGGACTCGTCTTTCACCAACACGCGGCCGATCCCGAGTGCGGCGGCGACGCCGTCGAGTTCGACAAGGTCGCTTGCGCGATAACCGTTCATTGAACGGTGGAACGTGCCGGGATCATCGATGGTGGTGCCGGCCCGCCACGTGCGGGCAGAGGGGTTGACGTGCCAGGGACGGGTGGAGAGTGAGCTAGCCATATGCGACAGTCTCCCAAACCTTTGTCATTCGTGCGCGGCGGGACGTCATATTTCGCTCGATAGGAGTTGGGTTCAAGTGGCATGATGGAGCGATGGTGACACAGGCGGACACGATTGTCGTCGGAGGCGGCGCAATGGGGTCTGCGGCCACCTGGCAACTGGCGGCCAGGGGTCGTGCAGTGATCATGCTGGAAAGGTTCGAGAGCGGGCACGACCGGGGCGCTTCGCACGGCAGCACCCGCAATTTCAACGTCGGCTACACCGATCCGGCCTATATCGACATGCTGATCGAGGCTCAACGGCTGTGGCGGGAGTTGGAGACGGAGTCGGAGACGACCCTGCTCGAAGTCACCGGCATCGTCAATCATGGTGCCAACCCGCACTACGGGCAGATGCTGGATGCGTTGACCCGGGCGGGCATGCCGGCGGAGTTTCTTCCGCCCGAGGAGGCTCAGCGCCGATGGCCGGGCATCCGGTTCGACACCCGGGTGCTCTACACCCCCGAGGCCGGGCGGTTGAACGCGGCCGAGGCGCTGGCAGTATTGCATCAGGCAGCCTGCTCTCGCGGGGCGCACCTTCGCTTCAACACCCAGGCCACACGCCTCGAGGTGATCGACGACGACCTCGTGCGAATCACCACGGCCGATGAGGTCTTCGAAGCCACCCGTGTGATCGTCACGGTGGGGGCCTGGACCAGAAAGCTGATCGGTTCCAGGCTCGACCTGCCCAGACTGATCGTCACCCAGGAGCAGCCAGCGCATTTCGCGGCCCGCGACGCTGGCCATACGTGGCCGGGATTCAACCACGTGCCCACCGCAGGAGACCCAGACTACGACTACTGGTACTCCCCGATCTACGGCATGCACAGCCCCGGAGAGGGAGTCAAGGCCGGCTGGCACGGGGTCGGGCCAGTGGTCGATCCAGACACACGCAGCTTCACGGCCGAGCCGGCCCAATTGCGCGCGTTGCAGCGCTATGTGCGCGAGTGGCTGCCCGGCGCCGACCCGGAGCGGTACGAAGACCTGAGTTGCACCTATACGACCGCGCCGGACTCCAACTTCGTGTTGCGTTCCGAAGGACCGATCACCGTCGGCGCCGGGTTCGCCGGGCACGGGTTCAAGTTCACGCCCGCGATCGGTCGAATTCTGGCCGACCTGTCTGACGGCAGCAAACCCGCACCCGAACTCACCCTGTCACCGTGGCCCTAGCCCGAACCAGGCGTGTGGACAGCTGAATGATCTGCGCCCGACCTCACATTTTCGCGGGCTGGCACGTCTTCCCAAGTGATGATGAAAACACCGTTTGATGTGATCGTGGCGCAGCATGCCGCAACTGTGTGGCGTGTGTGCCGGGCTGTGCTGGGCGTTCACACCGACGCAGACGACGCCTGGTCAGAGACATTCCTGTCGGCGTTGCAGGCGTGGCCGAACCTGCCGGAGGATGCCAACGTCGAAGCCTGGCTGGTGACCATCGCACACCGGAAGGCGATTGATGTCATCCGGATCAGAAAGAGGCACGCGATCACCGTGGACGAGCTGCCCGAAAGGCACTCCCCACACGGAATCCCCGGTCGGGTCGACCTCGACCTGTGGGCGGCGATCGCGGCGCTCCCCGAGAAGCAACGCCACGTCGTCGCGTACCACCACCTGGCCGGTCTCCCATACACGCAGGTGGCCGACATCATCGGTGGCACCGTCGAGGCAGCGCGCAGGGCCGGATCTGATGCCATCCGGAGCCTCCGCGGAACCATTCAGCCCGGTGCTGTTCAGCTCGGTGCCATTCAGCCCCGTGTCATTCAGCCCGAAGACGACTCGAAAGGAGCCGCACCGTGAACGACAGCATCCTGAACCACGGCATTTCGAACCACGGCATCTCAAACCACAGCATCTCAAACCACAGCACCCCAGGCCAGGACAGCGGTGAGACCGAGCGCAACACACTGCTTCGATTGACTGCCCCGCCGGCGGCGAAGATCGGGGCTCTGCGCAACCGGTTGGCCCTGGCTGCCGATCGCGAGGGCATCCTCGACGTGGCTTACACGACGGTCGACACCCCTGTGGGTCCGCTGCTGCTGGCCGCGACCGAACGGGGGCTCGTGCGGGTGGCATTCGAACGAGAGGGCCATGAACAGGTGTTGCAGCAACTCGCGGTCAAGGTCAGCCCGCGAATCGTGCGGGCCCCGCAACGGCTGGATGCGGCCGCACGGCAGATCACTGAATACTTCGCAGGTTCGCGCACCAGATTCGACCTCGGGCTGGATTTTGCGTTATCGGGCGGGTTCCGTGAGCAGGTTCAGCGCCACCTGACCCAGATCGGCTACGGGCACACCGAGTCGTACAAGGACGTCGCCCGAATCGTCGGCAACCCCCGCGCCGTGCGCGCGGTCGGAACGGCCTGCGCCACCAACCCCCTCCCTGTCGTGGTGCCCTGCCACCGGGTGCTGCGCGCCGATGGTGGCCTGGGCGGGTACATCGGCGGTCTGGCTGCGAAGACGTCGCTGCTCGCGCTGGAATCGGCCACGGTGGCCGGCTGACCATCGTCTCCTGGCCAACACCGCTTGGTCAGTGCGGGCAGGGCAGCGCTGCGTGAATCAGCGCTGCGTCAATCAATGCCACGTGGGGAGCCAGATGTGCAACTGCCAGAACCACAGGGGCGTCTGGATGCCAGTCCACAGCGGGAAGAAGAACGCGCTGACCAGAAGTGCCATGCCGAGGTAGATTCCCACCACCCGGATTCCGCTGAGGCGCCGCTCGACGGGATCGTCCGGTCTGCCGAGGATCACACCGATCACAAACACCAACCCGAGAATCAGGTAGGGCTCGAATGCGATTGTGTAGAACTGGAAAACCGTGCGGTGCAGGTACAACATCCACGGGGCATACCCGGCCACCACGCCGGCCAGGATCAGACCCACCTGCCATTCGCGGCGGCGCACCAACCGGTACACCAGATAGATCAGCGCCGCAGTGGCCGCCCACCAGATCAGCGGGTTTGCCAACTCGGTGATCGTCTCTGAACAATCGGCGAACGCGCACCCGTTCACGCCTTTGGGGTTGCCACGGTAGAACATGCTGGTCGGCCGGATCATCAACAGCCAGGTCAGCGGGTTGGCCTGGTAGGCATGGGGGTCGCTCACCCCCACGTGGTAGTTGTACATGCTCGCCTGGTAGTGCCAGAGGCTCTGGAACCAGCGCGGCACCCAGGTGAGCGCGCCGGTCCACGCGTTCCCGGGCTCGTCCGCCCACTGGCGGTAGTAGCCGCCGGCGGTCACGATCCAGCCGGTCCACGCGACCAGGTACGTCAGCAACGCCGCCGGCACCATCAGCAGGAAGGTGGCCGGGGCCTGCTTGAGCACGGCACCGCTGGCCCAGAAACCGATCCCGGCCCGGCGCCGGGCGAGGGCATCCACCACCACCACGTAGACGGCGAAGACGGCCAGAAAATACAGCCCCGACCATTTCACAGCACTGGTTGCGCCGAACAGGATTCCGGCGGCGAGCAGCCAGGGCCGCCACCAGAGCATCGGTCCCCAACCCGGGTCCTTCCCCGCTTCGCTGCGCGCCACAAGCCACGCGGTCAACCGGTTCCGGTGCCAGCCGCGATCCAGCAGCACCGCCCCGAAACCGAGCAGCGCGAGAAACATGACCATGTTGTCGAGCAGGGCAACCCGGCTCATCACGATCGCGTTCCCGTCGATGGCCATCAGAAAACCGGCGATCGTGGCCAACAGGGTCGAACGCAGCAGGGCACGGGCGACCAGGGTGAGCAGGAAGACCGCGAGGATGCCGACGACGGCGACGCTGATTCGCCAGCCGGTCGCATCCTGGGCGCCGAAGACAGCCAGCCCGAGTGCGATGATCCACTTACCGAGCGGCGGATGCGCGACAAATGAGCCGTCGTCTGAAAAGCCGTTGACGTCACCGGCGTTGAACTCGGTGTCGGAGTCATTCGGCCAGATCGCCTCGTGGCCCAGATGCAGGGTGGTCCACGCGTCTTTGACGTAGTAGGTCTCGTCGAAGACCAACGAATGCGGCTGACCCAGGTTCCACAGTCGCAGAACGGCGGCCAGCAGAGTGACCGCTATCGGGCCGCCCCAGTACCACAGTCGCAACCGGCCGGGGGTGCGCAGGGTGTGTGCCCACCACGCGTCGAGCCGGGTGAGCGTGGCCGCGTGTCGCGGGGCAGGGGTGGTCTCGGACACCTGACCATGTTACCCAAGCGGTTTATGCCCAGACGGCAACCAATTCGCCTGGTTCGAGAAGTGGTGACGACTGGTGCGGACAGCGGCGGCGGCGGATGCGAGACTGGGCAGGTGATCATCCTCGCCGCGACCCCGATCGGAAACCTGAAGGATGCCTCGATGCGGCTCATCGAGGCATTGGGTGAGGCGACGGTGATCGCCGCCGAGGACACCCGGGTGACAGTGCACCTGTTACGGGCGCTCGGGCTCGAGAACCGGCCGAGGCTGATCGCACTGCACGACCACAATGAGCGCCGGGTCTCAGCCGAACTGGTCGAACTGGCGCGCACCGAGGACGTACTGGTGCTCAGCGACGCGGGAATGCCCACGGTCTCCGACCCCGGCTTCCACCTGGTCGACCAGGCCGCAAAGGCTGGTGTGGGCGTGACGGTGCTTCCCGGGCCGTCCGCGGTGATCACAGCGCTCGCCGTATCCGGGCTGCCCACCGACCGGTTCACCTTCGAGGGGTTCGTGCCGAGAAAACACGGTGAGCGGATGACCCGGCTGGCGTCTCTCGCCGGGGAGCAGCGCACCATGGTCTTCTTCGAGTCGCCGAACCGGCTGGCCGCAGCGCTGATCGACATGGCCGAGGTATTCGGTGGCGAACGCCGCGCGGTGGTGTGCCGGGAGCTGACCAAGATGTTCGAAGAGGTGAAGCGCGGCACGGTCGCGGAACTGGCCGAGTGGGCGGCTGCGGGGGTGCGCGGTGAGATCTGTGTGGTGGTGGCCGGCGCCGACGAGGTGCAGGTGGACTTGGCCGAAGGATTGCGCCAGGTCAAGGCGCTGGTCGCGGACGGCATGAGGTTGAAAGATGCCGCCGGCCAGGTGTCGGGAGAGACCGGGCTCGGCAAGCGTGAGCTCTACCAGGCGTCCCTCGTCGCCCGCGACCCCGCCTGACGGCGTCACCGAAATGGTGAATATGCGCGCGCCATTTAGGATGGGAGTCATGGCTGACGGCTCCTCCTTCTTCGTGACCACCCCAATCTTCTACGTCAACGACGTTCCCCACATCGGGCACGCCTATACCGAGGTGGCGGCTGACGTGCTCGCCCGGTGGCACCGGCAGGCCGGCGACGACACGTGGTTACTGACTGGAACCGACGAACACGGCCAGAAGATCCTGCGCACGGCGACCCAACACAACACCACGCCGAAGGAATGGGCGGACCGCTTGGTGGAGACGGCCTGGCTGCCGCTGCTGGACACCCTGAACATTTCGAACGACGACTTCATCCGCACCACCGAACCGCGGCACGAGGTGAGCACTCAGAAGTTCCTCACCCAGTTGCGTGACGCCGGCTACATCTACGAGGGCGAGTACGAGGGCGCCTACTGTGTCGGTTGTGAGGAGTACAAGCACGACGCCGACCTCGTGGACGGCACCGGTGAGTACGTCGGCCTGATGGTCTGCGCCATCCACTCCAAGCCGGTCGAGTTGCTGCACGAGAAGAACTACTTCTTTCGGATGAGCGACTTTCAGCAGCAGTTGATCGACCTGTACGAGCAGAACCCGCTTTTTGTGCAGCCGGAGGCGGCGCGCAACGAAGTGATGGCGTTCGTGCGGCGCGGGCTCGACGACCTGTCCATCTCGCGTTCCAGCTTCGACTGGGGGATCAAGGTGCCGTGGGACGACAGCCACGTCGTCTACGTCTGGTTCGAGGCTCTGCTGAACTACATCACCGCCACCGGGTACGGTCAGGATGAGGAACTGTTCGCCAGGCGCTGGCCGGCCACCCACCTTGTCGGCCGCGACATTCTGAGGTTCCACGCGGTGATCTGGCCCGCGATGCTCATGGCTGCAGGGCTGCCGGTTCCGAAACAGGTGTTCGGGCACGGCTGGCTCCTGGTCGGCGGCGAGAAGATGTCGAAGTCGAAGCTCACCGGAATCGCCCCGACCGAGATCACCGACACGTTCGGCTCCGACGCGTTTCGCTACTACTTCATGCGCGCCATCGGTTTCGGCCATGACGGCTCGTTCAGCTGGGAGGACCTGTCTGCCCGCTACCAGGCGGAGCTGGCCAACGGGTTCGGCAACCTGGCATCGCGCACCCTCGCCATGGTCACCAAGTACTTCGGCGGCGCAGTTCCCGCCCCAGCCGACTATTCCGACGCGGACCTGGCCATCCAGGCGGTGGTCAGCGCGGCCGCGACGCAGGCCGACGCAGCGATCGAGAGATTGGCGATCCACGAGGCCATCCACGCCATCTGGACCATCGTGGAAGAGCTGAACGGCTACATCACCCTGCAGGAGCCGTGGGCGTTGGCCAAGGATGAGGCCAATCGGGCCCGGCTGGGAACCGTGTTGTACACCGCCGCCGAGGGCTTGCGTGCGCTCGCCGTGCTGCTCTCTCCGGTCATGCCGCTGGCGTGTGGCCGGCTATGGACCGCCCTCGGTGTCGAGGCGGCGCTCGGATCTCTCACGGCGCAAAGGATCCGCGAGGCCGGGCAGTGGGGGCAACTCCCGGTCGGCACCGTGGTCGGTGCGCTGGAGTCGTTGTTCCCGCGCATCGAGCAGGCGCCTGGGGCCTGATCGTGAGAAACACACCGCACGACTGGACAGCGCATGACTGATACCGCACGACTGGACAGCGCATGACTGATACCGCACGACTGGACAGCGCATGACTGATACCGGTTACATTCGGCAGCGCGACAAATCGCCGGGCCGCGACCTCAGTCACCCACCGTTGCCCCAACCGCTGGTGGTGCCCTGTTACGACAACCATGCGCATCTGGAGATCGCCGACGGCGACGAGCCACTCGACTACCGCGAGCATCTCGATCGGGCGGCCAGCGTGGGCATCCGCGGGGTCGTGCAGGTCGGCGGCGACGTGGCCACCTCGATCTGGTCGGCCGAACAGGCTGCAATCGAACCGCGCCTGCTCGCCGCCGTTGCCATCCACCCCAACGAGGCGCCGCGCTACGACCAAGCCGGGGAGTTGGATGACGCCATCGCCACGATTGCCGAACTGGCCACCCGGCCGCGCGTGCGAGCGATCGGAGAAACCGGACTCGACTTCTTCCGCACACCCGAGGAAGGACACGCCGCCCAGTTCCGCTCCTTCGAGGCGCACATCCAGATCGCCAAGGACAACGACCTGGCCATGCAGATCCACGACCGCGACGCCCATGACGCCGTGATCGAGACCCTGTTGCGCGTCGGCGCCCCCAGCCGCACCGTCTTCCACTGCTTCTCCGGAGATGCCGCCATGGCTGCGCTCTGTGCTGACAACGGTTGGTACCTTTCGTTCGCGGGCAACATCACGTTCAAGAATGCCGAGAAGTTGCGTGCGGCGCTGCGCGTGGTGCCGCGCAACCTGCTCCTGGTCGAGACCGACGCGCCGTTCCTCACGCCGATGCCGTTCCGGGGGCGACCGAACTCTCCATATCTGGTGCCCCACACCCTGCGGGCGATGGCCGAATACCTGGGCGCCGAGGTGTCGATGCTCGCGGCTCAGATCTCATCGAACACCGAACTGGTCTACGGCAGCTGGGACGCCGAGCCGGTCACCACCGTACCGATCAACGCGGAGCCGGCCAGCGCAGTACCGACCAGTGCAGTACCGGCCAGTGCAGTACCGACCAGTGCAGTACCGACCAGCGCAGCACCGGCCCCGCCGAAGCACCCGGGACAGATCGCGTGAAACCGTCGCCGCTGCTCGGGCCGGCCGAAATTCGTGACCTGGCGGCACTGCTCGACATCCAGCCGACAAAGAAGCTCGGTCAGAACTTCCTGATCGACGCGAACGTGGTGCGCCGGATCGTGAAGATCGCGCGTCTGGAAGCAAGCGACACCGTGCTTGAGGTGGGGCCGGGCTTGGGCTCGCTGACCCTCGGCCTTCTCGGCAGCGCCGCCGAAGTGATCGCGGTCGAGATCGACGCCAGGCTGGCGGCCCAATTGCCCCTGACCGTGGAGCAGTTCGACCCGCCCGGCCGCCTCACGGTCATCCGGGCCGACGCCATGAAGGTCGAATCACTTCCGGGAACACCCGACCACCTTGTCGCCAACCTGCCCTACAACATCTCGGTGCCGGTTCTGCTGCATCTTATGGAACACTTCCCCTCGCTCAGATCGGGTGTGGTGATGGTTCAGTCGGAGGTGGGTCACCGACTGGCGGCCGCGCCCGGTTCCAAGGTCTACGGCTCGCCGAGTGTCAAGGCCGCGTGGTACGGCACGTGGCAGACGGCGGGGCCGGTCAGCCGTCAGGTGTTCTGGCCGGTGCCGAACGTCGATTCGGTGCTGGTGGCGTTCCAGCGGCACGAGACGCAACCGGGAGACGAGACATTGCGCCGTCAGGTGTTCCATCTTGTCGACGCCGCGTTCGGGCAGCGCCGCAAAATGATGCGGCAGGCGCTCTCCCACGTGCTCGGCGACAGTCAGACGGCGTCGGAGATTCTGCAGTCGGCGGGGATAGCTCCCACCGAGCGCGGCGAACAGCTCACTGTGCACGACTTCATCAAGCTGGCGCAGGCTGCCAGGCAGCGCGGGATTTCCCCGGCACCACTGCACTAGGGTGTGAGCCATGGCAACGGTGTCAGCGAATGGAGTCGTCCACGCACGAGCCCCCGGCAAGATCACTTTGTTCGTCAAGGTGGGCCTGTTCGGTAAGGGCGGCGAGTGCGAGCTGGCCGCGGCCTACCAGGCGGTTTCTCTGTTCGAAGACGTTCGAGCGGTTGACTCCGACCGTTTCACTGTCTCTTTCGACCGCTCTGACACCGGTACCGGGGCGGTCAGCGCGATCAGGGGTGGAGCCGCCGACGCGCGGGTGAATCCTTGGATCGACGTACCCACGGATGGCTCCAACCTGGCGATAAAGGCCGCCCGCCTGCTGGCCCGCACATCGGGGCACACCGGTGGAGTGCACCTGGAGATCACCAAGCGCGTGCCGGTCGCCGGCGGCATGGGTGGGGCCGCCGCCGATGCCGCAGCCACGCTTCTGGCGTGCGAGCAATTGTGGCAGACAGGTCACAGCAAGGATGAGCTCGCATCGTTGGCCCAGACACTGGGCTCGGAAGTCGCATTCGCCTTCACCGGGGGAACGGCGATCGGCAGTTCCCGTGACGCGGAGCTGAATCCTGCGCTTGCCCAGGGGCAGTTCCATTGGGTTCTCGCCCTGCCAGATTTCGGTCTGGACACCCCCGCCGTGTTCGAGGCGTTGGATGCCCACCGAAACCGTCACATCCTCGACATCTCTCCCGCCGCCGAGCGGCCGATCGTCGAACGCGACGTGCTGCAGGCGATCCGGGCCGGCGACTGCCACATGTTGGCGGAATGCCTGCACAACGACCTGCAGGCAGCCGCCCTGCAACTTGCTCCGACCCTCGCCGATGTCCTCGAATCCGGAGAGGAGAACGGCGCCCTGGTGGGCATCCTGACCGGGAGCGGCCCGAGCATCGCTTTTCTCGCCGAAGACGCTGACAGCTCGCTGATCCTGCATCGCGCCCTCACCGACCTCGGACATGATGCCGTTCGAGTGGTTGGGCCGGTGCACGGGGCCCGACTGGTCGAACCCTAGATTCTGAGCCCATCAGGGTGGTTTAGGCTGGGGACGCCATGGCACACCTCCTCGGCGGCGAAGCGCTGCACCTCGAATATCCCACGCGCATCATCTTCGACTCCGTCACGATCGGCCTGAACGAAGGCGATCGGGTCGGCGTTGTCGGGCGCAACGGTGACGGCAAGTCCACACTGTTGAACCTTCTGGCCGGACGGCTCGACCCGGACGGCGGCCGTGTGACGCGTCGCCGCGGAGTGACAATCGGCATCCTCGACCAATCGGATGAGCTGGCCACCGGGAAGACCGTGGCGCAGGTGATCGTCGGTGACATCCCCGAGCACGTCTGGGCGGGCGACCCGAAGGTGCGCGACGTTTTGGCCGGGCTGGTCGGCGACATTCCGTGGGACGGCCTCGTCGACGACCTCTCCGGCGGGCAGCGCCGGCGGGTGGCCCTCGCCGCCGTGCTCACCGGTGACCACGACGTGCTCTTTCTCGACGAGCCGACCAACCACCTCGACGTCGAAGGCATCGCCTGGCTGGCCGAGCACCTCAAGGTGCGTTGGTCTGCAGGCGCGGGGGGACTCGTGGTGGTCACCCACGACCGCTGGTTCCTTGACGAGGTCTGCAACACCACCTGGGAGGTGCACGACCGCATCATCGAGGCTTTCGAGGGTGGTTACGCCGCCTATATCTTGCAGCGGGTCGAGCGAGACCGGATGGCGGCCGCGAGCGAGTCGAAGCGGCAGAACCTGATGCGCAAGGAATTGGCGTGGCTTCGGCGTGGGGCGCCTGCGCGCACCGCGAAACCGAAGTTCCGCATGGATGCCGCCTACGAGCTGATCGCGAACGAGCCCCCACCCCGCGACACGGTGTCACTGCAGTCGATGGCAATGCAACGACTGGGTAAAGACGTCGTCGACCTGCTCGACGTGTCGGTGACCTATCCGGCGACTGCGACGACGCCGGAGAAGCCCGTGTTGAAAAATGTGACCTGGCACATTGCGCCGGGGGAGCGCACGGGGATTCTCGGTGTGAACGGAGCCGGAAAGTCCACACTGCTGAGCCTCGTCGAAGGCTCATTGAAACCCACCTCTGGCCGGGTCAAGCGGGGCAAGACGATCAAGGTCGCCCAGCTCACCCAACAATTGTTCGAGCTCGATGAGATCATGAACGACCGGGTACGGGAAGTGATCGCGAGGCAGAGGTCGAGCTACACCGTCGGCTCCTCCGGGGACACCCTGTCACCGTCCCAGATGCTGGAGAACCTCGGCTTCTCCAGCGCGCAGTTGTCCACCCCGGTGAAAGACCTGTCGGGCGGGCAGAAGCGCCGCCTGCAACTGCTGTTGATCATTCTCGACGAACCGAACGTTCTGATCCTGGACGAGCCCACCAACGATCTCGACACCGACATGCTGGCTGCCATGGAGGACTTGCTCGACTCATTCCCCGGAACGCTGCTGGTCGTCTCGCACGACCGCTACCTGCTGGAGAGAATCACCGACAACCAGTACGCCGTCATCGACGGCTCCTTCCGGCACCTGCCCGGTGGTGTCGACCAGTACCTGACCCTGCGGCAGCAGGGTCAAGCCGCACCGAGCCAGGCCGGCTCGGGCCAGGCGGTGTCTGGCGTCGGGCCCGTCACCGGGCTCAGCGGAGCAGAGCTGCGCAACGCGCAGAAGGAGTTGAGTGCAGCCGACCGCAAGCTCGCCAAACTGGCGACCGAGATCACCCGGCTGCACGAGAAGCTCGCTGCGCACGACCAGGGTGATTACGAAGGTCTGGGGGAGCTGACCGCGAAATTGAACCGCGTGGAGGCCGAGATGGGCACCCTCGAGACCCGCTGGCTGGAGCTGCACGAACTGCTTGCCTGACGGCTGCACCTGGCCATCGGGCGGTGCAGGGTATCTGTGAATCGCAGGCGAAGTCATTTCGACCTAACGGTGGCGACGCGTGAATGTCTGGCTAGTATCCGGAGTATGGCAGAACATTCCGAACAGCAGTCCGCGGTCGATTGGGTGCTCAGCACCACGCGCACCGTGCGCAAGCGCCTCGATCTCACGAGGCCGGTTGAGCCGCAGGTTATCCTGGACTGTCTCCGCCTGGCGATCCAGGCCCCAACAGGCGGCAACGCGCAGGGGTGGCGCTGGATGGTGGTGACCGATCCAGCGAAGAAAACCGCAATCGGCGAGTTCTATCGTTCGGCGGGGCGTAAATATTTTGCCGCCAAGGCAGGCAGTGAACGTGGCGAGCAAGACCTGCGAGTGCAGGACTCCGCACAATATCTCATGGATGTCATCGAACAGGTCCCAGTTCTGGTCATTCCGTGCATCAAAGGAAGACCGGCGAATGTCGAGCAGTCCGCGGCGTTCTTCGGATCCATCCACCCCGCCATCTGGAGTTTCTCGCTCGCCCTCAGGGCGCGCGGCCTCGGTTCGGCGTGGACAAGTTTTCATCTTGCCCATGAGACGGAGACGGCCCGGTTGCTGGGCATTCCAGAGGGTTTCACCCAAGCGGCGATGCTTCCTGTGGCCTACACGATCGGCTCAGACTTCAAACCTGCGAAGCGCCGCCCAGTGGAAGAGATCACTTATTGGAACAACTGGGACAACACCGCTCCACACTGAGGAACCGGTGAAATGTGCAGAGGGAGGCGGCGCCGTTGCCACCGCGCGGTCAGTCGAAATCGAGGCTGAGCTGGCGCAGCAGCGACGCGAGTGATTCCTGCTCCGCCGGGGTGAGGGCGTGCAGGAGGTCGGCTTCGGCGTCGACCAGGCGGGTGATTGCCGCGTCCACCCGGCTGAGCCCTTGCGCCGTCATGGTGACTTGGATGCCGCGCCCGTCTTTCGGGTTGGTGTGGCGGGTGACCAGTTCGCGGTCGACCAGACGGTCGATGCGGTTGGTCATGGTTCCGCTGGAGACCAGGGTCTGCTGAAGCAGCGCCTTGGGGCTCAACTGGTATGGCTCACCGGCGCGCCTGAGCGCTGAAAGCACGTCGAACTCCCAGTATTCGAGTTCCGAGCGGGCAAACGCCATTCGCCTGGTGCGATCGAGGTGTTTGGCGAGGCGCCCCACCCTGCTGAGCACCTGCAGGGGGGTGAAATCGAGGTCGGGGCGCTCGCGTCCCCAGGCGTGGACGATCCGATCGACCTCATCATGGCTTTCCGGCATTCCTCCATTATCGCGGCCGGGCAAACTTCTGGCAGACTTGACTACTGCGCCGCACGCACGCGGCGAAGATCCGCCTTGGTGTAATGGCAGCACGACAGCCTTTGGAGCTGTTAGGTCTAGGTTCGAGTCCTGGAGGCGGAGCAGTGGAGTCCGAGCAACAACGGCCGAGCGTCGGCTGTCGCGCAAAACTGGCCGATTTGACGGATCTCGGAGCCGCCCCTAGGGTTGGATCCATGTCCATTCGTTGGTATGCGTATTTTTTGTTGGCTCTGGAGGAGCCGACAGTCTGACACGCTGACCGACCACTCCAGAGCCAACAGGCAGGAACATTCGTTCCTGCCATTCGCCATTAACAGGCGGGTTGGCCGGAGACGGGCCCCGCCGGAATCGGAAACACTCGCATGAACTCGACAAACGATGTCCGCGTCACCGGATACCAGGCGTTGCCCTCGCCGCGCCAGTTCCGTGCAGACCGGCCACTGTCGGCCCAGCAGGAGCAGACCGTGTCCCGCGGTCGCAGTGAGGCTCAGGCCATCCTGAACGGCACCGACGACCGGCTGCTGGTCGTCGTCGGTCCCTGCTCGGTGCACGACACCGAAGCCGCCCTCGACTATGCACGCCGACTGGCTGCCCTCGCCGACACCCACCGTGACACCCTGTCGATCGTGATGCGGGTGTACTTCGAGAAGCCGCGCTCCAACGGTGGTTGGAAGGGGCTGATCAACGACCCCCACCTCGACGGCTCGCACCAGGTGGTGGAGGGGCTCACGATGGCCCGCACCCTGCTCACCCAGATCCTCGAACTCGGTCTTCCGGTCGGCTGCGAGTTCCTCGAACCCACGAGCCCACAGTTCTTCGCCGACGCCGTGAGTTGGGGAGCGATCGGAGCCCGCACCACCGAGAGCCAGATCCACCGCCAGTTGGCGTCGGGGCTGTCCATGCCGATCGGCTTCAAGAACGCAACCGACGGCGGCGTGCAGGTGGCGATCGACGGCTGCCGCGTGGCCGAACAGGCGCAGGTGTTCTTCGGCGTTGACGATGACGGGGCCGGCGCGATCGTCGCGACCGCAGGAAACCCCGACGGCCACGTGATCCTGCGTGGTGGTCACGCGGGACCGAACTGCGGCACCGACGACATTCAGGCGGCGGTCTCCCTGCTCACCAAGGCGCGCAGGCAACCCCGCCTGATCGTTGATGCGAGCCATGCGAACAGCGGAAAGGACCATGTGCGCCAGGCGCAGGTCACTCGCGAGCTGGCTGCGCAGGTGGCGGCGGGCGAGCCGATCGCCGGCATCATGATGGAGAGCTTCATCGAAGCTGGCAGCCAGAAGCTGATCGAGGGCCGGGCAGACGAACTGGCGTACGGGCAGAGCGTGACCGATGCCTGCCTCGGCTGGGATCAGACGGCCGAGCTGCTGGGCGAGCTCGCCCAGGCAGTAGAGGCAAACAGGGCTGTTGACCGTACGCTCCCGGTGGAACTTCTCGCCGGCTGAGCCGGGGGCCGTCTTCTCTCTGGCAGAATTGGGTCATCGAGTACGAGGGAGCATCACGTGTCCGACCCACATTTAGCCGTCATCATCCTTGCTGCGGGCGAGGGCACCCGCATGAAGTCCCAGATGCCGAAGGTGTTGCATCCGATCGCCGGGGTTCCGCTGATCGGGCACGTGCTCGCCACGGCAGAGGGCCTCGGTGCCGGCCGCATCATCACAGTCGTGCGGCACAGTCGCGACCGGGTCGCTCGCGCCATTTTGGACCTCGCCCCCGACGCACTGATCGTCGACCAGGATGAGATTCCGGGAACCGGTCGCGCCGTCGAGATGGGGCTCGAGGCCCTCCCCGCCGAATTCGACGGTCATGTGGTGGTGCTCAGCGCCGACGTGCCGATGCTCGATGTCGGCACCCTGCGGCGCCTGATCGCCAATCACCAGGCCGACGGGAACGCGCTCACCCTGCTCACCGCCTTCTTTGCCGATCCGACCGGAGCCGGTCGAATCGTGCGCGCAGCCGATGGGGCCTTCGAGGCCATCGTCGAGCAGAAGGACGCCACTGCCGAACAACTGCGCATCGTCGAGGTCAACGCCGGCGTCTACGTCTTCGATGTGGTGGGGCTGCGCCGGGTACTCGGAACGATCGGCACGCAGAACGCGCAGCGCGAGAAGTATCTGACCGATGCAGCAGCCGGATTGAAAGCGATCGGCGGCCGGATCGAGGCCATGTCTGTCTCCGACCCGGCGCTGGTCGCTGGAATCAACGACCGCGCCCAATTGGCCGAGGTCGCACTGGAGATGAACCGCCGGATCGTGCGCCGCTGGCAACTCGAGGGGGTGACCATTCAAGACCCAGCGACGACCTGGATCGATGTGAAGGCCACCTTGGCTCCCGATGTCACCGTGTTGCCGGGTACCCAGATCCTCGGGGCGTCCGTGATCGCCAGTGGTGCCCGGATCGGCCCGGACTCCACCCTCGTCGATTGCGAGGTCGGCGAGGGCGCGATCGTCAAACGCACCGATGCGACCCTTGCGGTGATCGAAGCCGGTGCAACCGTCGGCCCGTTCTCCTACCTGCGTCCGGGTACCTATCTCGGTGCCGACGGCAAGATCGGTGCGTTCGTCGAGACCAAGAACGCGCGCATCGGCACCGGCAGCAAGGTTCCGCACCTGAGCTACGTCGGTGACGCCACCATCGGCGAACAGACCAATATCGGGGCCGGCACCATCTTCGCCAACTATGACGGCGTGAACAAACATGAGTCGACGGTTGGCTCGCACGCGCGAACCGGCGCACACAACACCATTGTGGCACCCGTTACAATTGGCGATGGAGTCTATACCGGTGCCGGGACCGTGGTTCGTAAAGATGTGCCCGCTGGGTCGCTGGGAATGAACGTGTCACCACAACGCAATATCGCCGGCTGGGTTGAGACCAACCGACCGGGCAGCGCTGCGGCCAAGGCTGCGGCAGAAAGCGGAGAATAAGTGTCCGGCATCAAGATCTCGGGTCAAAAACGTCTAGTTCTGGTGGCGGGCCGGGCTCACCCCCAGCTGGCCATCGATATCGCCGCAGACCTGGGCTCGGAGTTGGTGCCGACAGACTCTCGCACGTTTGCGAACGGTGAGATCTACGCCCGGTTCGACGAGAGCGTGCGCGGATGCGATGCGTTCGTCATCCAATCACACACGTCACCGATCAACGAGTGGCTGATGGAGCAGTTGATCATGGTCGACGCCCTGAAGAGGGCGTCCGCGAAGAGGATCACCGCCGTGATCCCGTTCTATCCGTACGCCCGGCAGGACAAGAAGGGCCGCGGCCGTGAGCCGATCTCGGCCCGTCTGGTCGCCGACCTGTACAAGGTGGCCGGGGCTGACCGCATCATGTCGGTCGACCTGCACGCCGCGCAGATCCAGGGTTTCTTCGACGGTCCGGTCGACCATCTGTTTGCCATGCCGGTGCTGCTCGAGCACATCAAGACCATCGTCGACCGTGACAACCTGACGGTCGTCTCACCAGACATGGGCCGAGTGCGGGTCGCTGACATCTGGTCAGACCGGTTGGGCGCCCCGCTGGCAATCATTCACAAACGTCGCGACCCCCGCGTGCCGAACCAGGTGTCCGTGCACGAGATCGTGGGAGACGTCAAGGGGCGGATCTGTCTGATCGTCGACGACATGATCGATACCGGCGGCACTATCGTCGCGGCGTCGAAGGCACTCATGGCCAACGGTGCCAAGGGAGTCATCGTCGCTGCGACCCATGCAATCTTCTCCGCCCCGGCGACCGAAATCCTGCAATCGGAGTACATCCAGCAAGTGGTTGTCACCGATACCCTTCCGCTGCCGCCGGAGAAACGGTTCGAGAAGCTGACGGTGCTGCCGATCTCACACCTGTTGGCGCGGGCGATCCGTGAGGTGTTCGAGGACGGTTCGGTCACCAGCATGTTCGACGGCGACGCCTAAGAGGCACGGGGACGCCGTCCTCACCATCGCCGCACACACAAGTCGCGGTCGGGTACATCGCCCTTGTAGTCGTTCCAGTCTCCGGCAAGGGCCTGCATCGCCCACAGCTAAGCGCACGCACAACGGACGAGGCAACGGCGCGGCGAGAGTTCACCGGTGGAGTCTGCTCCCTCCCTGGCTTACAGCAGATGCGGTTATTGGCGGAACGTGAAAGTGAGTACCACGGTTGGATCGATGCTGGTGATAATGCCGCTGTAAAAGACTTTCGCCTGATCCTTCAAAATTTCTTCATACTTTGAAATGTACTGGCTTTTAGTTTCAGGGTTGTTGAGAATGTCCGTGACCAATTTTGCGCCGTCAATTTCTGGAGTCAGCCAACTCAGGGCGCCGTTCTTGTCAGCGGCCGTTTCGGCGGTTGAATTGTCGTGACCAATGAAGATGAACTCTGGGATCGTAACAAGAAACTCGTTTTCTCCAGTTTGCTCGATCGAGACATCTTTGCCATCGATGCCCAATTTG
>CAJDUP010000025.1_pt1 | contig 40182 bp, 35 predicted proteins | sample 7391181 | NCBI WGS metagenome assembly CAJDUP01 (sample SAMEA7055690, study PRJEB34461) | soil metagenome | biome: terrestrial ecosystem; feature: Peninsula; material: soil | place: Antarctica | collected 2016
ACTCTCGTCAGCAACGCCTACGTCATCGTGTCGCGCTATAACGAGTGAGCGGGCGCGGTCACACAGTTCGGCGAACTCTCTCGCTCCCCCATCGAGCTCCCGACGGGCGCTGAAACCTCACGGGCGGCCAGTCACTCCAGCCCACAATGCCGCCACCCACAGTGACGGCACCCCACTGTCCCTGCACCCCACAGTGCCACAACGCCGCTCAGCCGCTGATTCTCTCGGCGCGGCGGCCCGTTCCTGCCCGGTCGTCGTGTTACTCGGAGGTGCCGCTACGGTGGGATGATGCAGAGAAACACCTGGCAGCGCGACGCGGTGCGCGAAGCCCTCGAGGACGTTGATGGCTTCGTCAGCGCGCAAGGGCTGCACGCGAACCTCCTGGAGTCGGGTTCTCGCATCGGTCTGGCCACCGTATATCGAACCCTCACACGACTCCAGTCGCAGGACGGCGAGAACCTGTACCGGGCCTGCAGCACGGGACATCATCACCATCTGATCTGCCGCTCCTGCGGACTCACCGTGGAGATCGGCGCGGATGCCGTCGAGATCTGGGCGCAGAAGGTCGCCACCGAGAACGGCTTCACCGACCCGGCTCACGTCGTCGACGTCTTCGGCCTCTGCCCGACCTGCACCGCTGCAGCTGCCTCGACCGCCCACCCCTGATCCACCGTCCAGCCCTGATCCACCGCCCAGCCGCAGCTCCACCGTCCTGCCGCAGCTCCCGCCTCCCCAATTCTCGATAAATAGCGGCCGCGCGGCAGTTGGCACGCGTCGCGCCCGTTTTAACAGCCGCATTGCGTTCCACGTGGCGCGACCGTGAAACTGGGGGTCGGTGCGCCAACTCCCGGTCGGATCATTGCATACCGGGGCAGCGGTGCCCGCAGATTGACCCCTGACCTGCGCGCCTGTCCGACACACGATATAGTTGTTGGGCTGAGTCCAACAATCAACTGGGGGGTCTTTTGGACTCCTTCGTCGGCGCCTCGACCAGCGCCCCGGCTTCACACGCGGGCATCACACCCCCCAACCCCTAGGGAACCCCATGACCCTGAGCACGACAAAGCTGCGTTCATCCACCCTCTCCGCCCTTGCGCTCGGCGCCGGGATCGCGTTGATGGCCACGGGGTGTTCGGCTCAGACGTCGGGCGACGGCACGAGTTCAGCGCCGACCAGCGACGCACAGCCGGTGGCTGGCGGCACCCTGGTCTACGCCTCGGGCGATGCCGAACCGACGTGCCTCGACCCGCATGTGGGCGGCAACTACCCGCAGGCACTGATCAGCACGCAATACCTCGAGTCGCTGGTTTCGAAGAACACGGCGGGCGAAATCATTCCGTGGCTGGCCACCACCTGGACCGAGGATGCGGACGGCCTCGGTTGGGAGTTCGCGCTGCGCGACGACGTGACGTTCACCGACGGAACCCCGTTCGACGCCGCCGCCGTCGCCGCCAACATCGCACACCTGAAAGACCCGACCACAGCATCCTCGACCGGCTACCTCGCCGTCGGCAAGGTGAAAGATGTCGTCGCCGTCGACGACCACACGGTGCGCCTCGAATTGAGCACCCCCGACAGCGCCCTGCTCGACTCACTCTCGCAACCCTGGGTGGCGATCGAATCGCCAACCGCGTTGAAGCGCAGCCAGGAGGAGAACTGCGCCAGCCCGGTCGGCACCGGCCCGTTCATCGTCGACACCTGGGTGAAACAGGACAAAGTGGCCCTGGTGCGGAACACGGATTACAACTCCCCACCCGCCGACGCCGGCCACACCGGTGCCGCCCACATCGACCGCATCGAGTGGCGGTTCATTCCCGATTCCGCGTCGCGGTACGCTGCGTTGCAGGCCGGCCAGGTCGATGTGATCGACAACGCGCAGCCAGACACGATCGCGGCAGCAGCCGACAAGAACGGCATCGCCGAGTTGAACGCACCCCGGCCCGGTGCGGCCAACCGCATCGAGCTGAACTCCAGTAAGGCACCGTTCGACGATGTGAAAGTGCGTGAGGCATTCATTCGGGCCGCCGTCGTCAACGACGGCATCAACAGCCTGTTCTTCGGCACGGCGGAACGCTCCTACTCACTTTTGTCCAGCGTGGAGGCGCTCGGGTTGAGCACCCCGGAGTATTTCGACACCGATCTGGCCCAGGCGAACAATCTCCTGGATGCCGCCGGTTGGGCCGAGCACGATGCCGACGGCTACCGGGTCAAAGGCGGCGAGCGGCTCAGCCTCACGTTCCCCGTGAGCACCAACCAGTCGATTCCGGCCGAACAGTCGTTGTTCCAGCAGATCCAGGCCACGGTGAAGGCGGCCGGTTTCGAGGTGGTCCTTGAGCCGATGGACCTGTCCAGCTGGTACGGGGCGCTGGCTGAGCACGAGTACAACCTGGTGAGCGCGCCGTACACGAAGGTCGGGCCCGACGTGTTGCGCATCCTGTACCACTCGGCGTCGATCACGCCGGCGCCGAGCGGCTACTTCGCCAATCTCGCCCAGGTGAATGACCCCGAGGTCGACGCCCTGCTCGACGAGGCCAGCCAGGTGACCGATCCGGCGAAGCGAGCAGAGTTGTACGAGAAGGCACAACGGCTCGTGCTGAGCCAGTTCTACGTGCTGCCGCTGTACGACCAGCAGAACCATTACCTGCACAGCACCGCGGTGCGGGGGCTGCGGGCGATGCCCACCGTGTCGACGCCCACCTTTTACGACGTGTGGCTGGATCGTTGACTGCCTGTCCGGGTAGGGCACGACCCCGGCTCGCGTCGGCTCGCGGCGTCACCCCCCGTTTCGCGCCAGTTGGCACGCAGCGCGGGTGTTAGAACAGGCGCGAACCGCGCCAACTGGCGCGCGGCGAAGATCGAGGGCTGGCCGGGGGTGGCGGATGCTGCGCTGGCTGGGGCTGCGGATCGCCGGGGGCGTGTTCGTGCTCTGGGCGGTGGCCACCCTGATCTTCTTCGCGCTGCGGCTGATCCCGGGTGACCCGGCCCAAGCCATCCTCGGGGGGCCGGGTTCACAGGCCTCCCCCGAGGCACTGGCCCAGGTGCGACTCGACTACGGCCTCGACCAACCGCTGGCCGCGCAGTATTTCGGTGCGCTCGGGCGGCTGCTGCGCGGCGACCTCGGCACGTCTTACGCACTCAAGACCGACGTCGGGGCGCTCATTCTCGACCAGTTCTGGGGAACGCTCATCCTCACCCTGGCCGCCCTCGCCGCCGCGTGGCTCTTCGCCCTCGGGCTCGCCCTGTGGACCACCCGTGGCGGCTGGCTGTCTGACCGGGTCGGCTCGGGGATGGAGATCGTGGCGGCCGCCGTGCCGCACTTCTGGCTGGCCTCCGTGTTCATCATCGTGTTCTCCTCCTGGCTTGGCTGGTTACCGGCGATCAGTGTGCCCGGGCCGATCGGCCTGGTGCTGCCGGTGCTCACCCTGGCGATCCCCCTCGCCGGCTTCCTCGGGCAGGTGATGCGTGAGTCGTTGGCGGATGCCCTGGAATCCCCGTTCGCCCTCTCGGCTCGGGCCAGGGGCGAGTCCGAGACCGGGGTGCGCTGGTACCACGGAATCCGTCATGCCGCGCTGCCCGGCATCTCGCTCTCTGGCTGGGCGTTCGGGGCACTGCTCAGCGGCGCCGTGGTGGTGGAGACCGTATTCGCCCGGCCCGGCCTCGGCCGCACCCTGCTCAACGCGGTCACGATCCGCGACATCCCGGTCGTCACCGGTGTGGCCCTTGTCTCGGCCCTCGCCTTCATTCTGGTCACCGTGGTAACCGACCTGGTGGACCGAATCGCCGACCCTCGCCTCGGAACATCATGACGTCGAAGCTGCGCCCGGGCGAGATCGTGGCCATCGCCACCCTGGCGCTGCTCGGGGTCGCGGCGATCGCCCCCGGTCTGCTCAGCACCCTCGATCCGCTCGGGATCGACCCGGGCCAGGCGTTCCGACCACCATCGGCCGCGCACTGGTTCGGCACCGACGAATCGGGCCGCGACATCTACACCCGGGTGATCCACGGTGCACGGGCCTCTCTCATCATCGGGGTCGTCGCCACCGTCATCGGGATTGGTCTGGCTCTGGTGCTCGGGGTCGCCGCCGGCATCGGGGGCCGGGGAACCGACTTCGCCCTCACCCGCGTGAACGAGGTGTTGTTCGCGTTGCCCGGCCTGCTGCTGGCGCTCGTGTTCATCGCGATTGCCGGGCCCGGCATCGCCACGTCGACGATCGCCGTCGGGCTTGCGACCGCGCCGGGCTATGCCCGGATCATCCGCAGCCAGGTGCGCGCCATCCGCGGTGCGCCCTACGTCGAGGCGGCGATCGTGCTGGGGCGCGCACCGGGTCACCGATTGACCCGGACCATCCTGCCGAACGCGATCGCCCCGGTGTTCGTGCTCGCCACCCTGGGGGTGGGCCAGGCGATCGTCTGGGCCTCGTCGCTGAGCTACCTCGGGTTGGGTGCGGTACCGCCGGCCGCCGAGTGGGGCGCCATGCTCGCCGCCGGACGCACCTACATCGGCACCGCGTGGTGGATGACCGTGTTTCCGGGCATCGCGATCGTACTCGCCGCCGGGGCCGCAACGGCCCTTGGCCGCAGCCTGCAGAACCGAACCCGGCAGGTGAACAGATGACCGACTCCTCAGGCTCAATTCTCTCGCCCGTCGTAGCTATGGGCACACCGGTGCTCGACGTGCAGAACCTGCGGGTGCGGTTCGGCCGCGGCCCGCAGGTGGTCGACGGCATTTCGTTCGAGCTCAAGGCCGGCGAGTGCCTCGGCATCGTCGGCGAGTCGGGTTCGGGCAAGTCGGTCACTGCCCGCTCATTGATCGGCCTGGCCGGCACAGGCGCACACGTCGAAACCGATCATCTGCGCCTCGGCGAGCGCTCCCTCATGGGCCTTCGCCCGGCCACGTGGCGTGGCATCCGGGGCCGGGAGATCGGGTTCATCCTGCAAGACGCCCTCTCCTCACTCGACCCGCTGCGCCCAGTGGGACGTGAGATCGCCGACGCGCTTCGCCTGCACACCCGCCTCTCCCCTGCGGCCCGCGGGGTGAGGGTGCAGGAGTTGCTCACCGCCGTCGGGATGCCCGAGCCGCACCTGCGCGCCCGGCAGCGCTCCGGAGAACTGTCAGGAGGCCTGCGGCAACGGGCGTTGATCGCCTCGGCGATCGCGTTGAACCCGCCCGTGTTGATCGCTGATGAACCCACCACCGCGCTGGATGCCACAGTGCAGGCGCAAGTGCTCGAATTGCTCGCCCAGCTCACGGCGTCAGGGGCGGGCCTGCTCCTGATCAGCCACGACCTGGCCGTGGTGAAACAGCTCGCCGACCGTGTGGCGGTGATGCGTGCCGGCCGAATCGTGGAGTCCGGGTCGACTGCAGAGATTCTCGAGGCACCGCAGCACGACTACACGCGCAGCCTCATCGCTGCTGTTCCCACCGGGCGACCCCGCGGTGAGCGCCTGTCCGTGAGTTCGTCACCTCTCCTCCCAACCACAATGGGCGCGCTCGGCGCGCAGACACGCCCGCACGAACCGCCAGTCGAACCCGAACAGCACCCGGTTTTGGACGCCCGCCGCCTCACCAAAGTGTTTCGCACCCCCGACCGCAACCTGATGCGTGCCGTCGATGACGTCTCGCTCACCCTGCACCCCGGCCGAACCCTCGGGTTGGTCGGCGAATCCGGCTCGGGCAAGACCACAGTGGCCCGGCTCCTGCTCGCACTGGAGACGCCCGATCATGGCACCGTCACACTGCATGGCGAGCCGTGGAGTCCGCTGCCCGAAAGTGCACGCCGTCACCGTCGCCAGCAGATCGGTGCGATCTACCAGGATCCGTCGGCGTCGTTCGACCCGCGGCTCACAGTGGAACAGATCCTGACGGATGCGGCCGGCAACGGCAGCGGTGGAACGCGCCGGCACCACACCCGGGTGGCAGAGCTGCTCGACTCGGTGGGGCTCGCCTCACGCACCCGCGACAGCCGCCCCGCACACCTGTCGGGCGGCCAGCGTCAGCGAGTCGCGATCGCGCGGGCCCTCGCGCCGAGGCCTGGGATCATCATCTGTGACGAACCGGTGTCTGCGTTGGATGTGACGGTGCAGGCGCAGGTTCTCGACCTGCTGAACGACCTGCAGCAGGAGTTCGCGATCAGCTACCTGTTCATCTCGCACGACCTCGGCGTTGTCGGCCACATGAGCGATTCACTTCTGGTCATGCGGGGCGGCCGCATCGTGGAGCGCGGCGACACCGAGGCCGTGTTCCGCTCCCCCGCCCACCAGTACACGAGCCAACTGCTCGCCGCCGCGCCTCGGCTCTGACGCCGACTCAAGACTGCAGCGTCGTCACCGGGCCGCTGATCACCGATGCTGACGTGAGCGGGAACGAAGCGTCCCGGCCCCTTACCTGAGGCGTTCCACCTCGACGAACACAATCGTGCGCGACCCATGGTTCCAGACCGAGTGCACCGCGCCGGCGGGCCTGCTGTAGCTCTCTCCCACCCGCAGAGTGGTCGGCGACGATTTTCCATCAGCACCGACCACATGCATGGTGTCGTCGACCAGCGGGATCACCACATAGTCGAACAGGTGCTCATGCTCCGGAATCGACTGGCCTGGACCGATCGTCCATTCCGTCACCCGGAACGTGCCGTCATCGATCTGCACATTACTCATTGCTGCCGTTGCGTCGTCTGCAGTCATTGTCTCGCTCGCTTCCCGTGTGCACCGCCGCTGGTGCCCGTTGATGTGGAATGATGCCAGCATGTCACACCCCGCATCCCCGGCGCCGCGCTCCGCCCCCGGCCGCCCCCGCTCCTCGTCGAAGGAGATGCTGGAGGATGCCGCCAACGAACTGTTCCTGGAGAACGGCTACGCGGGCACCACCATCGAGCAGATCACCACTCGGGCCGGGGTCAGCCGCAACACATTCTTCAACTACTTCCAGGCGAAGTCCGACGTGTTCTGGGTGCATGTCGATGACCGCCTTGCCACTCTTGACGACGCCCTGAACGGTATACCCGATGAGATTCCGTTGATGACGGCCCTGGCTGATGGCATCGCCGCACTCGGCCACCAGTTCGGCCCGTCCGAGGTTCCCTGGGCGCTCACCCAGTACGACGTGATCGGCGACGTCGCAGAGTTGCAGGCGTCTGCGCTCAGCCGCGTCATGCGCATCGCCCGGATCCTGGCCGAGTTCATCGCTTCCCGACTGACATCTGGCGCGGCCGATGCGCAGACCCGAGCACAATCGCTTGCCTACGCCGTGACCGGGGCCATGATCGCGGGCGCTCAGGCGTGGGCGGCCGCCGGCACCGGCCGGGGATCGCTGGCGCCATTTCTCACCACGGCGGTCGCCCCGATCTGTGCCGGCTTTCAGCACATCGGGCTCGAGCACGATGACAACGGCCCAGCAAGTCATGGTTCAGCGAATCATGGTTCAGCAACGACCTAACCCGCCTCCGATACGATGGGGTGCGAACGTACATTCAGGCACCTCTCGACCGACACGGTGCCGCCTATAGCGAACCGGAGTCTCCTGTGCCCTCATCCGAGCGTGTTCCTGCCAAGCCTGTCCTCGAAGGACTCGAAGCCAAATGGGGCGCCAGCTGGGAAGAGGCCGGCACCTATCGGTTCGACCGCACCGGCACCGACCGCGGCAAAGTCTTCTCGATCGACACTCCGCCGCCCACCGCCTCCGGGTCGCTGCACATCGGGCACGTGTTCTCCTACACGCACACCGACGTGATCGCCCGCTTTCAGCGCATGATGGGCAAACGCGTGTTCTACCCGATGGGCTGGGACGACAACGGGTTGCCCACCGAGCGCCGGGTGCAGAACTACTACGGGGTGCGTTGCGACCCGTCTCTGCCCTACGAGCCCGACTTCACCCCGCCGTTCGACGGCGGGGACAACGCCGCTTCGAAACCCGGCAACCAGCAGCCGATCTCGCGCCGTAACTTCATCCAGTTGTGCGAACAGCTCACCGTCGAGGACGAGAAGCAGTTCGAGACGCTGTGGCGCACCCTCGGGCTCTCGGTCGACTGGAGCCAGAGCTACCGCACCATCGCCGACACTTCCATCCGGATTTCCCAGCTTGCCTTCCTGCGAAACATCACACGCGGCGAGGCGTACCAGGCGATGGCGCCCACCCTCTGGGATGTCACGTTCCGCACAGCGGTGGCCCAAGCCGAGCTCGAGGACCGGGAGCAGCCGGCCGCCTACCACCGCGTCACCTTCCATGGCGCATCCGGCCCGGTCGAGATCGAGACGACCCGCCCGGAACTGCTGCCTGCGTGTGTTGCGCTGGTCGCCCATCCCGATGACGAGCGCTACCAGAAGCTGTTCGGCACCACCGTTCGCACCCCCGTGTTCGACGTGGAGGTGCCGGTCGTTGCCCACCACCTGGCGCAGATCGACAAGGGAAGCGGAATCGCGATGATCTGCACCTTCGGCGATGTGACCGACGTCGTCTGGTGGCGGGAGCTCGATCTGCCCAACCGGGCCATCATGGGCTTCGACGGCCGCCTGATCAGTGAGGCCCCCGACGCGATCACTTCTGACGCCGGACGCGCGGCTTATGCCGAGTTGGCTGGCAAGACCGTGTTCTCCGCCAAACAGGCCGTTGTCGAGCTGCTCAAGCAATCGGGTGACCTCATCGGCGAGCCACGCCCGATCACCCACCAGGTGAAATTTTTCGAGAAGGGCGAACGCCCGCTGGAGATCGTCTCGACGCGCCAGTGGTACGTGAAGAACGGCGGTCGAGACGAAGCCCTTCGTGCCCGGCTGATCGAACTCGGCCAGGAGATGGACTGGCATCCAGAATTCATGCGCGTGCGCTACGAGAACTGGGTCGGTGGCCTCACCGGCGACTGGCTGATCTCCCGGCAGCGCTTCTTCGGTGTGCCGATCCCCGTCTGGTATGCCCTCGACTCCGACGGCAACCCGGTGTTCGACCAGCCGATCCTGCCGACCGAACAGAGCCTCCCGGTCGACCCGTCTTCCGATTCGGCTCCAGGATTCGATGAGAGCCAGCGCGGGGTGCCCGGCGGTTTCGTCGGCGAGCATGACGTGATGGACACGTGGATGACCAGTTCGCTCACCCCGCAATTGGCGGGTGGCTGGCAGAGCGACGACGAGCTGTTCGACCTGGTCTTCCCGTACGACCTGCGGCCGCAGGGCCAGGACATCATCCGCACCTGGCTGTTCTCAACCATGCTGCGCTCGAGTCTCGAGCTGGGCGTCAAGCCGTGGCAACACGCCGCGATCTCCGGTTTCATCGTCGACCCCGACCGCAAGAAGATGTCCAAGTCGAAGGGAAACGTGGTCACCCCCGCCGACATCCTCGACCAGCATGGCTCCGACGCGGTGCGCTATTGGGCCGCGTCGTCCCGGCTGGGCACCGATGCGGCGTTCGACCCGCAGAATCCCACCCAGATCAAAATCGGCCGCCGCCTGGCCATCAAGGTTTTGAACGCCTCCAAGTTCATCCTCGGTTTTGACGCAGACGCTGGCGCCACCGTTACCGAACCGCTCGACATCAGTATGCTGAAGAACCTGGCCCGGGTGGTGGAGACCGCGACCACCGCGCTCGCCTCCTTCGACCACGCGAGGGCGCTCGAAGTGGCCGAGACCTTTTTCTGGACGTTCTGCGACGACTACCTCGAGTTGGTCAAGGAGCGCGCCTACGCCACCGGTGGCGAGGGCCAGGCATCGGCCGTGGCGGCACTCCGCCGAGCACTCTCAGCACTGCTGCGCCTGTTCGCACCGTACATCCCGTTCGCGGCCGAGGAGGCCTGGTCGTGGTTCAACGACGTGTCTGTGCACCAGACCGCGTGGCCGGTTTCGACAGAGTTCGACGATGCCTCGGAGGGTGACGAACACCTGCTCGAATTGGCCGGTCGAGCCCTCATCGGCATCCGTGGGGCGAAGACCGATGCGAAGGCTTCGCAGAAGACCGGCGTCGATTCTGCCGTGCTCACCGGCACCCCGGAACAGCTCACCGCTATAGAGCTAGTTGCGAACGACCTGAAGTCGGTCGGTAGGATTGACGAACTGCACTTCGAACAGGGTGCAGACTTGTCGGTTCGAGATATTGTTCTCACGCCGACAGACAACGAGTGAGGGGCAACTATGTCGATCAGTGTCAGACCGATTGCCGACGGTGATTTCTTCACCTGGCTGGATCTCTACGCCGGCTACGGCTCGTTCTACGAGACAGAGATGACCGATATCAAGGCACTGACGGTCTGGAGCTGGTTGGTCGACCCCAACCACGAGTTGAACGGCGCGGTTGCGGTCGACGAGTCCGACGGCGGCAAGCTGGTCGGACTCGCGCACTACCGGGAGTTCGCGCGCCCGCTGTCAAGCAGCCGCGGGCTGTATGTGGACGATCTCTTCGTCGATCCGGATGCCCGCGGTCAGGGAGCGGGCGCCGCACTCCTCGACCATGTGAAGCAGGTCGCAACCGACCGGGGGCTGAGCGTGGTGCGCTGGATCACCGCGTCTGACAACGAGACCGCGATGAGTCTCTACGATCAGAAGGCACGCCGTACCGACTGGGTCACCTACGAACTCGATCCCGCATAGTGCAGCTTGGAACCCGTTGGAGCGTCGGAGACGAGTTGCCGACACGCCTTCCTGAGGTGGTCGAACTCGCCGTGCGGCAGGTGGAGGACGACCTCAGCAAACTGGATCTCGACACGGCCACGTGGCGCTGGACGCTGACCTGGCTCGACGGCCGGCCGGTGATCGAATTGGACGATGGCACGCGGATCACCTACGCGCCTGAGAAGGATGAGGCGCGCATCGAGCCACCCACAGACGATTCAGACGAATCGTGGGATCAGGATTTTGACGACGACGATGACGATGAGTGAACAGGCCCTGATCGGATAGCTCGGCTCGGCCGGGCCCCATGCAGCCACAGCATCAACACTGCTCCGACGACGAGCCCCCAGAACGCCGACCCGATGCCCACGATGGTGATTCCCGAAGCCGTCACCAAAAAGGTCGCGAGAGCGGTGATGCGGTGGCGGTCATCTTCCAGCGCCGTCTGGATCGAGGTGATCAACGCGCCGACCACGGCGAGCCCCGCGATCGCAACGACGACGATCGGCGGTGCGACCGTGACCAGCGCCGTCGCGAACCCGGCACCGAGTCCGAGCAGCACATAGGTGGCTCCAGCGGTGACCGAGGCGATCCACCGCTTGCTGCTGTCGTCGTGCGCCTCAGGGCTGGCCGTCAACGCCGCCGTGATCGCGGCAAGGTTCAGGGCGTGGCCGCCGAAGAACGCGCTGATGGCCGAGGCGGCGCCGGTGGTGACCAGGGCGGACGGTGCCGGCACGGCATAGCCGAAGGTCTGCATGACCGTGATACCGGGAACGTTCTGACCGGCCATGGTCACGATGAACAGCGGCAGGCCGAGGCTCACGATCACCAGCGGGTCGAACTCGGGCAACACCAGGTTGAGCTGGGGGGCGATGTTGGAAGCTCCGAGCCAGCCGCCTGTCGACGTGACCGCGATCGCCACCACTGCCGCGATCATCGCCCCGGGAACGGCCCAGCGGGGTGAGAGGCGCAGCAACACCAGCCAGGTGAGCACCATCGGCACGCCCAGCCACGGGAATTCGATCGACGCGGTGATCGGCGCGATACAGATGGGGAACAGGATGCCGGCCAACATCGCGCTGGCGATCGGTCGCGGAACTCGCGTGATCAGTCGTCCGAGAGCCGGCCACAACCCGCATACGACGATCAGAGCCGCACAGACGAGAAAGGCGCCGACTGCTGCACGAAAGTTCGTGTTGTTCTGCCCGGCCACGATCAACAGGGCCGCCCCCGGGGTCGACCATGCGATCGTGATCGGGATGCGATGTCGCCACGCCAGGAAGATCGTGGAGAGCCCCATCAGCACGGTGAGTGCCAGCAGACCGGACGCCGCCTGCTGCTCGGTCGCCCCGACCGCTTGCAGTCCGGCGACGACGAGAGTGAACGACGTGGCGAAGCCGGCGATGGCTGCGATCACGCCGGCGGAAAGGGGCTGGAAAATGGCGCTCGTCGCTTTCTGCTCGCGGCCGGTGTCGCCTCAGTCTAATGAGTACGCGGACCGCAACGGCGTTACCGTGACGAAAGCGACTACGGGCGTCGCGGAGGTGTCCACTAGCGAATTCCACCCAGTTGGAGTGCCTGCACCCGCGCCGCCTCCAGTCGCTGCACCTGTTGCTGGTAGGACACGGGGCGCCGGTGCGCGGAGCGCTTCCGGCCCCACGCCACCAGCGCAAGGCCGAAGTTGATTGCGAACAGCCTGACGCCGTGCGCCGGGTACTGGTAGTCGATGGACGCTGAGGGGTGTTCCATGGTCGTCATCAGGGTGTCTCCTTTCCCGCTACAAGCGGGAATGCGTTGAATTGAAGTTGGACCGGGCGAGAGCCCGGAAGGTTCACGCCGCGATATTTGGCGACGTTCTCATCGAGGAAGGCGATCCAGGCCCCGCTGATCTCAGCCAATTGGTCCGAGGTCAGAGTGAGGGTCGCAGAGTTCAAGACGCTGGCGGCAATCCAGTCCTCGGAAAGTCGTTCAAGACCGTGATCCATGAAGTCGACGAGGATCGCCTCACGTCTCTGCTGCCACTGCCGGCTCACCATTTCGCTCGCTGCCACCGCGGCCGGGCTGTCCTCATACTCGCGAAAGTCAAGAGTCAGCCCGCCCGGCGTGCGCTCCCACCACCGCTCGCGCCCGGTCCCCCTGCCCTCCACCTCACGCACGAAGGCATGTTTCGCCAGTTGGCGCAGGTGGTAGCTGGTGGCACCGCTTGACTCTCCCAACCGTTCAGCGAGTCCACTCGCGGTCGCCGGCCCGTAGAGCGAGAGTTCGTCCAGAATCTCCACCCGAAGCGGATGCGCGAGCGCCTTGAGCGCTGCCGAGTCGATCAATCGGACGGTACTTTTTTCGGGCATAGACCCATGCTAACTCTGCAAAGCTATCTTTGCAATCATACCTTTGCAATTAATTGTTTGCATCAAACCCATGCCCACCAGTACGATCGCCCGCTGCGAACCCCTGCTCCAGGAGACGCCACGATTCCCACCGCCATTTTTGCGTGGCGAATATGCTGGGAGCATGCCTCAGACCGAGAACCCGTTCTTCTCCCCCAGCGCCCTGCCGTACCAGCTCCCCCCTTTTGCAGACATCGCCGACGAGCACTACCGCCCGGCGTTCGACCAGGGGATGGCCGAACACCTGGCCGAGGTCACCCAGGTCGCGACCCTCGACGACGCACCGACCTTCGAGAACACGATGATTCCCTTGGAACGCGCCGGGCAACTGCTCGCCCGCGTCGCGAGCGTCTTCTACAACAAATGCTCGTCAGACTCGACCGACTTCACCGCCGAGCTCGAGGCCGAATTGGCACCGCTTCTCGCCGCGCACGAGGATGCGATCCGGTTGAACGCAGATCTCTTCGAGCGCATCGCACTGCTGCACGAGCAACGGCACTCCCTGCACCTCGACCCCGAAGCGGTCTATCTGATCGAACGGTACTTCACCGAGTTCTCGCTCGCCGGCGCCGCCCTCAGCGCGACCGACAAGGAGAGGTTGACCGTCCTCAACGGGCAGCTCTCCACGCTGACCACCCGGTTTGAGAAGAACCTGCTGGCCGACACGAACGATTTGGCCGTGGTCGTCGATGACGTCGCCGAGCTCGACGGTCTGAGCGCCGGTGAGATCTCGGCGGCAGCCCAGGCAGCATCCGAGCGCGGGCTGGCGGGCAAACACCTGATCTCGTTGGTGCTGCCCACCGGACACCCCTATCTCGCACAGTTGACTAATCGAGACCTGCGCGAGCGTGTCATGACGGCCTCACGGTCACGCGGTAATCGTGGCGGCGATTACGACAATCGCGCCCTCGTGCTCGAGATCACCAAATTGCGTGCCCAGCGCGCCCGCCTGCTCGGTTTCGACAGCCATGCCGCGTGGGTGACCGCCGATGAGACCGCGAAAACACCCGGTGCCGTGGCCGAGATGCTCGGCAGGCTGGCAGTGCCGGCGGCATTCAACGCGCACACCGAGCAAGCCGCCCTCCAACACCGTATGGATGAGGCGGGCGCCGCCGGCCCGCTCGAATCCTGGGACTGGGCGTTCTACGCCGAGAAGGAGCGCAAAGCGAAGTACGACGTCGACACCGCCGCAATGCGCCCGTACTTCGAATTGGAGGCAGTACTGCACGACGGCGTCTTCTTCGCGGCGACAAAACTCTACGGGGTGACCTTCGCCGAACGGCCCGACCTGGTCGCCCACCACCCTGATGCACGGGTCTTCGAGGTGTTGAACTCAGACGGCTCTCCGGTCGGACTCTACGTCGGTGACTTCTACACGCGCGACTCAAAACGGGGAGGCGCATGGATGAACCCGCTGATCTCCCAGTCCCGGCTGCTCGACCATCCGACAGTCGTGGTCAACAACCTCAACGTGCCCAAACCTGCGGCGGGTGAGCCCACCCTGCTCAGCTACGACGAGGTGAACACCCTGTTCCACGAATTCGGGCACGCCTTGCACGGACTGTTCGCCCAGGTGACCTACCCGAAGTTCTCCGGCACCAATGTCTTCCGTGACTTCGTTGAGTTTCCCAGCCAGGTGAACGAGATGTGGATGCTCTGGCCCGAGGTTCTGGCCAACTATGCGGTGCACCACCAGTCCGGCTCCCCGATGCCCGAGGAGTTGGTCGACAAAGTACAGGCGTCGGTGCAGTTCAACGAGGGGTTCGCCACCAGCGAGTACCTGGCGGCGGCCATGCTCGACCAGGCGTGGCACAGAATCACCGCCGACGACGAGGTGACTGATGTCGCGGACTTCGAAACGGCCGCGCTGGCCGACGCTGGACTCAACAACCCTGCCGTACCGACCCGATATTCAAGTACCTACTTCGCACACACCTTCTCGGGCGGCTACGCCGCCGGCTACTACTCGTACATCTGGAGCGAGGTGTTGGATGCCGACACAGTCGAGTGGTTCAAGGAAAACGGTGGTCTCACCCGCAAAAACGGCGACCGGTTCCGCGAATTGCTGTTGGGCGTGGGCGGGTCAAAGAATCCATTGGAGGCCTACCGCGAGTTCCGCGGCCGCGATGCCGCGATCGACCCCCTGCTGAAGAGACGAGGGCTGGAGTAGGAGAACGAGGGCTGGAGTAGGAGAACGACGGCCGTGCCGAGCACGGCGAGAATCGCCACGTTGCTATCGTGATTCGGTCAGGCCGATTTCTCCTGGCGGCGCCGATTGGTATGCGGCACGATCGTCGGCGCAGCATTGTCGAGCACGGCCTCGCGGGTGATGACCACGCGGGCAACTTCTTCGCTCGAGGGCACCTCGAACATGATCGGCCCGAGAACCTCTTCCATGATCGCCCGCAAACCTCGCGCACCTGTCTGTCGCAGCACGGCCAGATCGGCGATCGCTTCGAGCGCACCCTGGTCGAACTCAAGCTCTACCTCGTCGAGCTCGAACATGCGCTGGTACTGCTTGACGATGGCGTTCTTCGGCACGGTCAGGATCTGCATCAGGGCCGCCTGGTCGAGCTGCGACACGGTCGCCACCACCGGCAAGCGGCCGATGAACTCGGGGATCAGGCCGAACTTGTGCAGGTCTTCAGGCAATACTTCACCGAAGAGATCGGCATCGTCATCTTTCGAGTGCAGGGGGGCGCCGAACCCGATCCCGCGCTTTCCGGCCCGGTTGGAGATGATGTCTTCGAGACCGGAGAACGCACCGGCCACGATGAACAGAACGTTGGTCGTGTCGATCTGCAGAAAGTCCTGGTGCGGGTGCTTGCGCCCGCCCTGCGGCGGAACCGATGCCACCGTTCCCTCAAGGATCTTCAGAAGTGCCTGCTGCACACCCTCACCGGAGACATCCCTGGTGATCGACGGGTTCTCTGCCTTGCGGGCGATCTTGTCGATCTCATCGATGTAGATGATGCCCGTCTCGGCCCGTTTGATGTCGTAATCGGCAGCCTGGATGAGTTTCAACAGAATGTTCTCGACGTCTTCACCGACGTAACCCGCCTCGGTGAGCGCGGTGGCATCCGCCACCGCGAACGGCACGTTCAACTGCTTCGCAAGGGTCTGCGCCAGATAGGTCTTGCCACAACCGGTCGGCCCGATCAGGAGAATATTGCTCTTGGCGATCTCGACATCGTCGAGCGTGTCGGCCGCCGTGATCGTGTTGCGGGCACGCACTCGCTTGTAGTGGTTGTAGACGGCGACGGCCAGAGCGCGCTTGGCGGGCTCCTGGCCGATCACGTACTCCTCCAGAAAGCCGAAGATCTCTTTGGGCTTGGGCAGTTCTACCGTGGCAACAACTTCTTCGCCGGCCTCGGCCAGGCGCTCCTCGATGATCTCGTTGCACAACTCGACGCATTCGTCGCAGATGTAGACGCCGGGCCCCGCGATCAACTGCTGAACCTGCTTCTGGCTCTTGCCGCAGAAAGAGCACTTCAGCAGGTCGGCACTTTCACCGATGCGGGCCATATTCACGCTCCTTCGTCGAGGTTCATCCAACCACTATTCATTAGAGCCTAACCCGCTGGGCAGACAACGCGCCGCAGCACTCGAGGTTGAGTGCGCGGCGCGTCACTTTCAATGGGCGGATCCGGTGCTACTTGACCAGTGCCGCCACGTTCTTACGACTGGTCAGAACCTGGTCGATCAAACCGTACTCAAGCGCCTCGGCTGCATTCAGGATCTTGTCCCGGTCGATGTCACGGTGCACCTGGTCGACCGGCTTGCCCGAATGCGATGCCAGTGTCTCTTCCAGCCAGACCCGCATACGCAGGATCTCGGCTGCCTGGATCTCGATATCTGAGGCCTGCCCCTGGCCGGCCTGGCCGACCGCGGGCTGGTGGATCAGGATGCGCGCGTTGGGCAACGCCAGGCGCTTGCCGGGCTGCCCTGCCGCCAACAGCACCGCGGCCGCAGACGCGGCCTGCCCCAGGCACACCGTCATCACGTGCGGCCGAATGTACTGCATGGTGTCGTAGATCGCTGTCATCGCAGTGAACGAGCCGCCAGGCGAGTTGATGTACATGACGATGTCGCGGTCGGGGTCCTGGCTCTCGAGCACGAGCAACTGTGCCATGACGTCGTCGGCAGACGCGTCATCGACTTGTACGCCCAAAAAGATGATGCGATCTTCGAAGAGCTTCGCGTATGGGTCTTGGCGCTTGTAGCCGTAGGCCGTGCGTTCTTCGAACGTGGGCAGGATGTAGCGTGAGCCGGGCATCTGGACGGCGTCGCCCGGCCGTGTCAGTGCTGAGCCACCGAATGTGGGCATTTCCATAATTTTCTTCCCTTTGATCTCTCGGCGGCTATTTCTTGTCGTCGGTTCCGCCGCCGCCCGTGACATCGCTGAGCGAGTCGCGAACGTGGTCGACGAAACCGTACTCCAACGCCTCCTGGGCGTTGAACCAACGGTCGCGGTCACCGTCTTCATTGATCTGCTCGACGGTCTTGCCAGTCTGCTGGGCCGTGATCTCGGCCAACCGACGCTTCATGTCGAGGATCAGCTGTGCCTGGGTCTGGATGTCACTCGACGTGCCGCCGAAACCGCCGTGCGGCTGGTGCAGCAATACGCGGGCATTGGGAGTGATGTACCGCTTGCCCTTGGTGCCGGAGGTGAGCAACAACTGCCCCATCGAGGCCGCCATGCCGATGCCGACGGTGACGATGTCGTTCGGCACGATCTGCATGGTGTCGTAGATCGCCATGCCCGCGGTGATCGAGCCACCCGGCGAGTTGATGTAGAGGTAGATGTCTTCTTTCTGGTCCTCTGCGGCCAACAAGAGGATCTTGGCGCAGATCTCATTGGCGTTCTCATCGCGCACCTCTTGGCCGAGCCAGATGATGCGGTCTTTGAGAAGTCGATCGAAAACACTGCTGATGAGTGCGGGTTGGGCCATGTGCCTTACTCCGTTTCAGTTGTCGCTACTCTAAGAATCTAGCGGAGCGGATGCCCGAAGAATGCCCTGTTCGCGGTGGGCGGAGCGCAATCGCGGACGGGTGGGAAGACGCGGAAGGCCGGGCACCTGTCGATGCCCGGCCAACCCGTGTCACGCAGCCTACTCGGCGGCCTTCGCGGACTTCTTCGCTGCGGGCTTCTTCTCGGCCGGCTTCTTCGCAGCTTTCTTCTCGGCGGCCTTCTTCGCCGAAGCCTCCTTGGTGGCGGCCTTTCGGGCCTTCACCGCGGCGGCGGCGGCCGCGACGGCGGCATCCGAGTCGTCAGCCGCAGCAGCCTTCTTGGCCCTCGACGTCTTCGGGGCTTCAGCCACTGGTGCGTCTTCTGCGGCCTCGTCGAGCGCGTCAGCGGCTGCCTCCTCGGCAGCCTCGTGGGCTTCGATATCGTCGTCTCCGTCGACCGCCACGAACGCGCCAAGATCGACGGCGGCACCGGCCGAGTCGACAACGCTCACGCGGCCGAGAATGATCGCGAGGGCCTTGTTACGGGCAACTTCGCCGACGATCGACTGGATCTGACCGTTCTCCTGCAGCACCTTCGCGAACTCATTCGGGTCCATGCCGTACTGGCCGGCGCCCTGGATGATGTACTGGGTGAACTCCTCCTGGCTGACCGACACGTCTTCGTTCTCGGCGACCGTGTCGAGCAGCAGTTGGGTCTTGAACGATTTGGTGGTGGAGATCTCGACCTCGGCGCGGTGCTCGTCGTCCTCGAGCCGGCTCTCACCCTCGAGGTGACGGTGCACCTCGTCGGCGATCAGCTTCTCGGGAACAGGAACCTCGACCATTTCGAGGAGCTTCTCCACCAGCATGTCGCGGGCCTGGCGGCCTTGGGAGAAGACCTTCGTCTTCGCGACATCCTCCTTGAGGCTGTCCTTCAACTCGTCAATGGTGTCGAACTCGCTGGCGATCTGCGCGAAGTCGTCGTTCGCCTCAGGTAGCTCACGCTCTTTCACTGCCAGCATGGTGACCGAGATCTGTGCGACCTGACCGGCGTTGTCGCCGCCCAGGAGCGTGGACTCGAACGTGGTCGTCTCACCGGCGGTGAGGGTGTCGAGTGCCTCATCGATGCCCTCGATCAGGTCGCCCGAGCCCACTTCGTAGGAGATCGCGTCGGCGCTGTCGACCTCGACGCCGTCGATGGTCGCCACCAGGTCGATCTGGGCGAAGTCGCCCGTGCGCGCCGGGCGATCGACCGTGATCAGGGTGCCGAAACGGGTTCGCAGTTCATCGAGCTCGCTGGTCACCTCATCATCGGTGACTTCGGCCTCGTCGACGGTGAGCGTGATCCCCGCGTAGTCGGGCAGGGTGATCTCGGGGCGAACGTCGACCTCGATCGACAGCTGAAGGTCACCGGAGAAGTCGCCCTTGTTGGGCCACTCGACCACGTCGACCTCGGGGCGCCCGATCGAGCGAACCTTGTGCTCCTCGACGGCGCCGCGGTAGAAGGTGTCCATGCCGTCGTTGACCGCGTGTTCCATGATGGCCTCGCGGCCGACCCGCTGGTCGATCAGGGGCGGCGGAACCTTGCCCTTGCGAAAGCCGGGAATGTTCACCTGCTCGGCGATGTGCTTGTAGGCGTGGTCGATGTGGGGGCGCAACTCGTCCGGGGTGACCGAGATGACCAGCTTGACGCGGGTGGGGCTCAATTCTTCGAGCGTGGATTTCACTGGTGTGCTCTCCTGTAGATCGGTGCTGTGTTCCATAAGGCGAAAATTTCTGCCTTGTCGGGGCGACAGGATTCGAACCTGCGACCTCCCGGTCCCAAACCGGGCGCTCTACCAAGCTGAGCTACGCCCCGGATCCTGAGTCGAATCCGAGTGGTCCACACACTCACGCACAAAAGCCGTGTCTGCTGTGTGAAATGACCTCGGCAAGTCTAATGTATAAGATTGGCACGCACGGATCACCTACAGTTTCTTGGGTAGGATGTTCGCGCGGGGATGTGGCTCCACGAAAAGAGCCTCAGCGTTCCACGCTGATGGTGCGAGTTCTCGGAACTTAGCCGGCTGGCGCGGAACGACATCCGCAAAATTGAATATCCAGAACCGCCGATGTCAGGTAAACCCTTGATGAGAAACTATTTCTAGGCGAACTCTGGGGCTGTAGCTTAGTGGTAAAGCCTTTGTCTTCCAAACAAATGATGCGAGTTCGATTCTCGTCAGCCCCTCCAACTCCGTCAGCCCTGAAGGCGACACTGAATGGCCCAGGGCTGGCCAGAACCGAAGACCCGCACCGGATCTTTTTTCTTCGAATTGGTGCCAGCCCCGGTGGTCCTCTCCGTCAGTCCTTGATCCCCCTTTCCAGAACGCCTCGAATCGCTGCCAACGCACGCTTCTCCGTCTCCTCATGAGAGGGACTGGAGGTACGCTCAAGGGAGAAGAGATTCGAGTTCTCAATTCGGAAAGCAGGTGTCGTAGTGGCATGGTTTCGTCGTCGCCCGAAGCGACCGAAGATGAAACCGTTCGACCACTCGTCACTCCCGGCACCCGAGCCGGTGTCATTGGCAGAAGCAACCTCTGAGGGTCTGCAACTGATGAACTACGCCAGTCGGATGTCGCTGAAGAACCGCATTCTCGTGGATTCCCTCACCGGGCGGCACACCTACGACAAAGCCCATCATCGTTCGTTGGCTCGCGAGGTTCTGGAGCGACTCGCTGCGGAGGCCGACGCGGCAGCCGAGAGGCTCTCCGAAGCCAAGCGCTGGTCGGCGGCCACCGACGGTCGGGCTCGTCACGCCCACGATTACCGATCGGCAGATTTCGCCAATCTCAAGCACCGCCTCGCCGTCTCAGAGGCGATCGCCCGGAGTCTCCGCGAACTGAGTCAAGACGATGACTTTCTCGACGATCTGGTGATGCGCGCCCGCGACGATGCCTGGCACGAGGTCGCCATCATCATCGAGCAGTCGTTGGATCGATCCGTCATCCCGGTCGACACCCGCTATCTGGCCGAGCGTGAGGAACGGATGCGCCGGTTGATCGATGAAGACCTCGCTGCTCTGCGGACTGCGTAGCTCAACCCGACCGGCACGATCGGCACACGCGCGGTGTTCGTCTCGCCCCGAGCCGCTCTCTCTGCCAGAGTATTCGGATGAGCATCGATCCTGACTCCCCCTCGGAGGCATTCCCGGCCGCCCTCTGGCCGCAGCATCCCGACCTCTTCACGAGCGGATCCCACTGCCCCTCCTGCTTCACCCCCCTCGGCGAGACCCGTTGCCAGTGGTGCGGGCTCGATGTGATGATGCCGCTGGGCGCCGACGTCTTCGCGGCATCGGAGCGCGTGGCCGAAGCCATCGGTGAGCGCGCCGAATTGTTGACTCAGATGCGCGCGGAGCAGGCGAGGGCCGAGGCCGAGGCGTGGGCCTCCTCTGAGCTCCAGGCAACCCAGGCGGCGCAGGAACCAGTGCCGGTTCCCCAGACGGTTTCGACCGAACAGGCAACTTTGACCGAGCGGGCAACTTTGACCGAGCAGGCTGCCCAGCCGGAGCACTGGATGCCGCCGGCAGCGTTTCAGACACCGGGCACGTCGTCAGTGCACGAAGATCTCCTACCAGTCGGTGCGATGACACAGCATGCTGCTGCGGCGCCCGGACACGTCACGGCCGCGCCAGACACCGCTCCTGCATTTGCTCCCCCCCAGCCGCCGGCACCCGGGTACGTAGCCGGGCCAGGGGTCCCTGCCGAACCTGCACAATCCAGGCGCTCCGGCGTGCAGATCTTCTTGCTCACCATCGGCGTCGTTCTGGTCGCGATCATGGCGATCTTCTTCGTGCTCCTGGCCTACGTCGTCGCTTCCATCGAAATACGCTCAATTCTCACGGCAATCGCTGCGGTCGGGGCGTTCGGCATCGCATGGCTGCTGCGCCGAAAGTCGTTGACCGGCACTGCCGAGGGCATCGGGGTGCTGGCAATCGTTTTGGCGCTCGTGAACATCTGGCTCATTCGGGCCAACGACCTGTTCGGCTCGGGCGGATTGAACACCCCGGCGTACACCGGCATCGCACTTCTGGTACTTGCTGCCGTTCTGCTTGCTGTCCACCGGGTGACGCGACTGCGAGTGATGACGGTTGCTGCGGCATCTCTGGCGCCCCTCGGGGTCTTCTTCCTGGTGACCGGCGTGTTCCAGCCGGTGTGGCCCGACCTGGCCGGCTGGTTCGGCCTTCTCGCCGCGGGCGCGACCGGGTTGGCATGGCCTCTGGCCCGTCACCGCCTCGCCGAGGCACGCATCCTGCGATTGGGCGGGTACGCTGCCGCCGGTATCGGGATCTTCAGCCCGCTCGTGGCCCACGAGAACATCTGGACGCCGACTGCGCTCATCGCCAGCTTCGCTGTGCTCTGGGCGGTGACCGCTGCGGTCGGTTTCCGGCACCGGGTTCCGGCCATCGCACGTGGCGCCGCCGCAGTTCTGGCCGCCGCACCGGTCAACGAGCCAGCCGCCGCACCGGTCAACGAGCCAGAACCGGCAGCGCCGGCCCGGCCTGCGCTGATCGATGGCTGGGTATCCTTCGGCGCAGCCGTCTTCGGCATCTTTGCCGGTCTGGCAGCGATTCTCGCTGCCGTTGCCACGCATGACGCGCTCGAGTCTGCCAGGCCTGGAACCGCCGTGACCCTCGACTGGGGAGCAGTGGTCGGGTTGGCGCCGATCTATGCGGCGCTCGTGAGCGTGTGCGCCGCCTGGTTCATCAGCCGCCGAAACACCCCCGCGGCGAGGCGAGCGGCCATCGTGCTGACGATCCCACTGGCGATCATTACCGGTGTCTCCATCGTTCCGGCGACGCTGTTCGGGCTGGGCCAGGTTTTAGGACTGTTCGTCTGGTCGCCCGGGTCGTGGCGATTCCTGCCGTTCGAAGGGCGGACGGGTTCATTCCTCGGTGATTCGTGGTGGGCATTGGTCGGCGTTCTCGGTACTGCCGCGCTCCTGGCGCTCGCCCTCGCCCTGCTGAGGGTTCTGACCCGCTTTGCTGTGATACCGGCCGCCATCGCTGCGGTCGGTCTGCTCGGCTCAGCGGCCATGGCGGGGTCGGTCGCCGCAGTCGCGATCTCCCTCACCGCATTCGCGATCGCGGCCACTCTCACGCTCGGATTGCTCCGCGTGAGCCCGGGCCTCCGGACGGTACTGGGAATCAGCACGGTCATCGCCGCGGTCGGAACCTATGGCGCCGGATGGCTCAGCGCCCCCGTATGGCCGATCGCTGTGGGGGTCGCCACGGTGCTCCTGGTCGCCGTTCGGGCGGCACTGGCCGTTTCGGTCCGCCCCACGGGCGCAACTCCCAGACCGATTCTTCTGGCGATGATCACTGGGCTGGCCGCGGCGCTGGTGCTCCTGGCGTTGGGCTGGCTGACCCTGTGGCTGGTCGACATCGGCGCGGTCCCGAACGTCGTGAACGCCCTCGACCGCGGGTTCTGGCCCACCGCGGTGGCCGCAGGCCTTCTCCTGCTCGCTGCGTTCGTGGGCCCGTTGGTGCCCCGGCCCGATGCCCGCGCCGTGAACTGGGTCGCCTTCACGGTGGTGATCGTCGGCGCACCTGTGCTGCTGACGCTGAACGCCGCCGGCACGACCGACGGGCTGATCGTCGGCACCACAGCCGCAACGATCATCCTCGCCCTGGTGGTCGCTGCCGGCGCAAGTTGGCAACTGCGACGCCCGGTCTCCACGCATCCGGAGGCCGTCGCCCTTGCCATCATCACCCCGTTTGCGCTGGCCTGGCTCGCACACATGCTCGTCGGAGCATACGCGCGGGTCACTGATGTCTCCCAGATCGCCCAGATCGCCGCGGCAGTGGCAGCTCTGGCCGCCGCCGTCTTCGGCCTGCTCGCGCTGAGTAGACGGGTTGTTCGCGCAAACCGCATCGGCTGGGATGCCGCGACCCTCATGGTCACCCTTGTTGTGGCGGGCGCCGCCATCATCTCCGGTGGCAGCCTCGGCTGGTTGGCCCTTCTGATCGTGGCCTGCGTGCCGTTCATTGTTGCCTCGGGTGACGGCGACCTGTTCACCGGCAGCAGTGCGCGCCGGCACATCGCCTGGTTGAGTCTGCCACTGGCAGTCGGCAGCCTGTGGCAGGCCCTGTTCGTGCGTGAGGTCACGGTCGTCGAGTGGTACACCTTGCCACTGGCGGCGGCCCTGATCGGGCTGGCCACCGTGATCGCGTGGCGACGCCCCACCACGAACGGATCCTCCGGCCGCACCGCACTGGTGGTCGCTGGCGCGACCATTGCGGCGGTTCCGAGCATCCTTGTTTCTGACAGCGGCACACTCTGGCGGCCGATCATTCTGATCGCCGCCGGCGCACTGCTGGCAATCGCATCACTCGACGTGCCGCGCACCTTCGCGGCTATCCCGGTGCGTCTGGTGGCCCTGGTCACCGGTCTGGCCGCGGTCGGCGTGCCCGGTTACCTGCGTGGCATGGCAGTGATCCGCGAGGCGGGGGCAGCGGGTTGGCAGTTGGAGGCCTGGATCGCGCCCGGTGTGGTTGTCGCCGCAGTGGTCACCATCGTGTTCGCCGTGCGCAATCGCACTTCAGCCTGGAGCCTGCCGGTGCTCTACCCGCTGGCTCTGTTGGGGCTGCCAGAACTGGCCGCTGCGACCGCTGGAGAGCACGCCCAAACCCGCATCCTGGCACTCACAGTGGTGGGAGCCACACACGTGATTGCCACAATGATGAGGACCGCCCCGCTCGCATTGCTACTGGGATGGGCGTCTGCGGCTGCCTTGGCCGTTGTCGGGCTGGCCGGGCTGGCCTTCACTGCAGCCACGCCGTTCGAGCTGATCACGATGCCGATCGCGGTCGCCCTGATCAGCGCCGGGATCATCCGACTGCACAAGTATGCGGGCAGGCGCACCTGGCCCGAATTGGGCGTCGGCATCGCGGTGCTTCTGGTTCCGTCGTACCTCGCCAATTTCTGGGTGCCCCCGCTCTGGCGGGTGATCGGCCTCGGGGTGGTCTGCATCGTCATTCTGCTGGTCGCTGTGTGGCGCAAGTGGCAGGCGCCCCTGCTCATTGCCGGAGGTGTGCTGGTTCTGCACGCACTGGCCCAGCTCTGGCCGTGGATCTCCACTGTCTACAGCGCGCTCTGGTGGCTCTGGCTCGGCATCGGCGGCGTGATCCTGATTGTGATCGCAGCCACCTATGAGAAACGGATGCGTGATTTCAAGTCTGTCGCCCTTCGGATCGGAGCGTTGCGGTAACCGACGCGGGGCGAAGCACTCGAGTCAGAAAATCAGCTTCGGCGGTGCTGACCTGTGTGAACAACGCACTCGGATATTCGAGAAGCCCGAAGTGTCCACCATCCACTTCGAGTACCTCCGTCGTTCCTGCAAGGTGGTCAGCCACCGCGCGCGTCACGTCACTGGATGCTCCGGGCATCTCATCGTGCCTGGCCACAATGACCTGTGTGGGCACTCGCACTCGTGGGGCGAAGACGAAGGGATCAAACCGTGGTGCGCCCTTCGGCATTGTGTACGTCACACGGTTTGTCCACCCCGTGCCGTAACGGGCGCCGTACTCGATGAACCATCGGAACGCGGTCAGCGGTGTGAGCGCCGATGGCGAAGAGGTCTGGTCAGCCGAGACGACCGGTGCGGAGGTCCACGTCTCTGTCGTCAGTGGTGTCAGCGGCCACTCGGTCACCCAGTGCCGGCGATTGAATGACAACTGCGCCCACTCGATCATCCAGCGCGGCGACACCGAGAGCCACGCGCGAGCTGAAGCTGTCGCCCCACACCGCGATCGGAGCCGTGTCGAAACCCTCCAATGTTCGGGTGGCACTGATCGCGTCGAGGTAACCGCGGGCCTGCACCCAATGGTTGATCTCGCCACGAGGCTCCCCGTCGCTTTCACCATGACCGCGATGATCGAAGACAAAGACTGCGATACCGCGTTCTTGGAAGCGCTCGGCAAACTGGTCAAGAACCATGGGAACGGTTGCCGAGAAGCCGTGCCCCATGACGACGATCGGTGCCGGCAGGGTGTGCGGCAGGTACAGCCGGCCGCGAAGCACCGCGTCATCCGAGGTGAACTCGACGTCTCGATACCCGTGGTCTGGAACGCTCGATCGGCTGTCGGCCTTCGTGTTCGGTGAGGTTCGATCTTCCGGGCTCATGTCGCTCCTGACGTCTGGAGCAATCATCGCAGGTCGTCGCTCCCGGCAGAAAGCGGTCACACACCGCTTGATCGTCCAGGCCGAAAGGATTCGCTGCCGCAGGCGGCATCGGCGGGTCACGGTCAGACACGGCGTGCAACGTTGGGGTGGTAGCGATGCACCGGCCGGGTATTTCGTATGCTTTCCAGTGTGCAGCTGCCGAACGAACTCTCTCTCGCCGAAACCCGGTCCCAGACCCGGGCGATCCTCGATCTGACGATGCGCCTCGGCGAGGTGATCTTCGCCGCCGGCGCGGGCGCGGAGGATGCCACAGCTGCCATGCACGCGGTCGCCCGAGCCTACGGCCTGGAGCGCACCGAGGCCGATGTCACCCACACGCTGCTCACTCTCACCTACGAGAATCGCAGCACCCACGAGTCGATCTCGCGCAGCCGCAACGTGAAGTACCGAACCCTGAACTATTCACAGCTGACCAGAACCAGTGTGTTGATCGGCGAGCTGATCCAGAATCCGCTTCCCGTCCGCGAGGCCCGGTTGAAGCTGGCCGAGATCGTGCGCACCCGGTCGCCAGTCAGCCGGTTCTGGCGGCGCATCGGGTGGAGCCTGCTCGGCGCGGGAGCTGCGATCCTGATCGGGGGTGGCCCGGTCGTCATCGTCGCCGCCTTCGTGGCCACATTCTTCGTGGATCTGCTGACCGAAACGCTCGCCAGGCACAAGGTTCCGGTGTTCTACCAAGCGGTCGCCGGCGGTGCCATCGGCCCCATCGTCGCCGCACTGGTGCAGGTGATCGACCCATCCGCATCCTCGTCAAAGGTCATCGTGGCCACCATCATCATGTTGTTGGCCGGCGTGACGACGTTCGGCGCGGTGCACGACATCCTGTCTGGTTTCTATGTCACCGGAAGCGCCCGCGGCGCCGAGGCCGTCGTGATCACCATGGGCCTGGTCACGGGCGTCGCCGGATCTGCGTTGCTGCTGTCGCGGATGGGTTTCACTCTGAGCACCGATATGGCCACCCCGACTCTGGAGAATCTGCCACTTCTACTCGTGGCCGCGGTCGTGATCGTGGCCGGGTTCAGTCTGGCGGTTCAGATGCCTTGGCGAGCATTCTGGCTTGTGGCCGTGCTCGGCGCCCTGGCCGAGTTGCTCTACTTTCTCGGGGTCTCGGCCGGCTTCGGCCCGATCTGGTCGTCGGCAGTGAGCGCGTTCGGTGTGGGCCTGGTCGCCGGCATCGCCAGCCGGATCGTGCGCACCCCGCCACTGGTGATCGTCGTGGCCGCCCTGGTTCCGCTGGTGCCGGGGCTGGTCCTGTTCCGGTCGCTGCTGCAATTGTTCGAGGGAGACATCAACGGTCTGCTGGGGATGCTCACCGCAGCAGCGGTGGCCGGAGCACTGGCCGCGGGCGCCATCCTCGCCCAGTATCTGGTGCAGTCGATCTGGGGGCCGGCGCGCCGCCTCCAACGGCGGTTCATCGGCCCGGTCATGGCCCTGCAGGTCTCGCTCCACCGCCGCAGGTCGATTCGACCCGAAGACAGGTTGTGACTGCCCACTCAAACCCAGCTCTGCACACGTGGCGTCCAGCTCGCCCCCGTCACTGCTGCATCTGACCGCTTCTTTCCAGTGGCCTCCGCCGAGCACAAATCTTCGGGGTAAGCCAAGCCTGGGCTTGCTTGCGCCGCCAGGCACACAGCGTACGGTTGTAGGGTACTCACAGTCACGAAAGGACTCCCCATGACGAAGATCACTGCTGTATCCCCCAGTGCCACCAACCCCGACGTTGCCACCGGTGTCGCCCAATTCCTCACCCCGATCGTGATCGACATGACCGCACTCGTGGTGAACGGAAAGCAGGCCCACTGGAACGTTCGTGGGGCGAACTTCATCGGGGTGCACGAGTTGCTCGATGTCGTCGTGGCCAACGCCCAGGCGTGGGCCGATCTTGCTGCCGAGCGTGTGATCGCGCTGGGTCTTCCGATCGACGCCCGCCTCGGGACCGTCGCCCGGGAGACCACCGCGGTGCCTCTGAGCGCCGGGTTCCAGCAGTCGGAGACCACGATCAGTGAGATCGTCGCCCACATGGATGCGGCGCTGGTCAACATTCACACAGCCATCGATGAGCTCGATGAGATCGACCAGGGCAGCCAGGACATCGCGATCGAGATCGAGGCGGGCCTCACGAAGGACCGCTGGCTGCTCGTCGCGCACATCAGCGCCTAGTTCGCACGCCGCCGCGCGCCCGTTGGCACGCTTCGCCCCGGGTCGACCGGGCGCGATGCGTTCCAACGGGCGCGTTCGCGTTTTGACCGTCACGGCCGAGAGGTGGGGTCGCCTAGCCGAGGGTGTTGTGGGTGAACCGGCCGGCGAGCAGGGTGGCTGCCACGGGCATCCGTCGCAGGCCGTCTGCGGATGCCGCCAACGGGTTCTCCTCGATCACCGCGAGGTCGGCCGTATCGCCGGGTGTGGGCACGACCCGCCCGCGGGTCGAGGCCGCCAGCGCCGCCTGAGCCGAAAGCGCTTGTTCGGGGTGCCACGGTTCGCGGCCGTCGCGGCTGCGGCTGACCGCCGCTGCCATGGTCAGCCACGGGTCGAGCGGCGCCACCGGGGCATCAGAGCCGAACGAGAGCGTCGCCTGGGCTTCGACCAGGCTCGCCAACGCGAATGCAAGACCGGTGCGGCCCGCCCAGAAGACGTCAGTCACGTCGCGGTCGTCCATCGCGTGTTCCGGTTGCACACTCGCGGTGACCCCCAGAGCCGCGAATCTCGACAGGTCCTGCTCGGTGAGCAGTTGGGCGTGTTCGATCGAACCCGCGCACCCCACCGTCTCGAACGCGTCGAGGGCGAGTCGGTTGGCGTGATCGCCGATCGCATGCACCGCCGGCCGCAAGCCGATCTGCACGGCCCGGCGCATCAACGGCACCAGCTGCTCAGGCTCCACTGTGAGCAATCCGTGTGCCTCCGGTGTGCCCTCCAGACCGGGGTACTCATCGAAGCAGTAAGCGGTGCGCGTATTGAGCGATCCGTCGGTGATCACCTTGTACGGTCCGACCACCAGGAGCCCGTCGGTGCCGTCAACGATGTTCCCCGTGCGCAGGCCCTCGGCATGCGCCCGTTCCAGGTGTTGCGTGTAGACACCGAACTCGACCCGCAGGCTGCGACCGCCCCCAGCGATGCGCCGCTGCCACGGGTCGAGGTTCCACGCCATCTCCATGTCGACCACACCGACGACGCCACGCGCTGCAGCCGCGCGGGCCGCCTCGGCCACCCAGCTGTCCGACTCGGCGTCTGTGACGGTGGCGAGCGCGCGGGTCACAGCGAAGCAGTCATCCTCGCGCAGCAGCCCGGTCGGATGTTCGGGGTGGCCGTGTTCGGCCAACGCTGCCGAGTTGAGCCAGCAGCAGTGCAGGTCGGCGCTGATCAGAACCACGGGATGCACCCCAGAGATCCGGTCGAGCAGTTCACGGCTCGGGGCGTCGGGCCACAATCCGTCGCGAAAGCCGAACCCGACCAGCGCTTCGCCCGGGGCCGGGCGATTCCGCTCCAATCGGTCGCCGACCAGGCGGGCCGTCTCAGCGGCCGAACTGGCAGCCGAGACATCCAGTCGGCGGGCCGCCATCGCCCATTGGTTGAAGTGCACGTGGTTGTCCCAAAGCCCGGGAATGACGAATCGCCCGTCGAGCTCGACGTCCTGTGCGCCCGGGGTCTTGAGCTCGCTGCCGTGCGGCACGATCGCCTGGATCACACCGTCATCGACCACCACGTCGATCCGGGCATCGGGCGCCTCCGGTAGCCGTGCGTCCCGCAGCACGAGGCTCACAGCGCCTCCAGCCCATGCACTCGCCGCATCTCCCGGGCGAGTGGCCCATTGCGGTACGGGCCCGTGCTCTCCAGGCCCTGCAGCACCCGCACGACCGTGGCCGCGTCTTTGTTCTGGCTCATCTTGTTCTTGGCTGTGAACCTGGTCGCAGTGAACCGAAACCCGGCGGTCCCACCGACGATCTCGCGCGCGTAGGCAGCGTTCTCGACTGTACCGTCCATGCGGCGCGGGCTCGGCATCGGGTCTTCGAAGTGGTCGACCAGCCTCGCGAGCACGTCGAGGTTCTCCCGGTCGCTGAGCACTTCGGGAACCCCGTAGAGGTGTGCAACGACAAAGTTCCAGGTGGGCACGGCCGGACGCTCGTCATACCAGCCGGGTGAGATGTAGCCGTTCGGTCCCTCGATGATGAGAATGGCCTCGGCCCGGCCCAGTTCGTGGATCTTCTCGTCCGGGCGGCCGACGTGGCTGACGACGCTGATCTCCTCGCGATTCTCGTCCAACAGCACCGGATAGTGCGAGGCAACCAGACCGCGACTGGTCGTTGAGACCAGGGTCGCCCACGGGTTCTCCCGGATCAACCGCTTCACGGCCTCCGGGTCGTCGAGGCTGAAGTGGTGGTTCTTTCTCATCGAAACTCCCTCGCGCGCGAAGGTGGACCCAGAGGAGCTGCGCCGGCGAATCGCGCTGCTCCGCTGGTCACTTCTGGCATGTCGGGCACCAGTACAGTTTTCGGGCGCCGATCACTTCGAGCACGATGTTTGTGGCACAGACCCGGCAGGGCAGGCCCTCCCGCTTGTAGACCCAGTGTCGGTCATCCACGTTGGCGAGTGCTTTTGCGTGGCCATCACCGTCGACATCATCCATGGTGAGCATCTGCCCGCTGCGCACGCCGAGGTCAAGCAGGTGCACCCAGTCCTGCCAGAGTGCGGCCACCACCTCCGCGGGCACGAGGCGGCCCGGCGTGTGCGGGTTGAGCCGGGCCCGAAACAACATCTCGGCCCGATACACGTTGCCGATGCCGCTGATCACCGACTGGTCCATCAGCAGCAGACCGATCGGTGTCGGTTTTTTTGCCACGATGGCCACGAAACGCTCTTCGGCGTCGTGGCCCGGATCGCTCCGTGGGTCGGGGCCGAGGCGATCCAGCACCGCCTGCACCCCGGCCTCGTCGAGCACCTCGCAGGCCATCGGTCCGCGCAGGTCGGCGAGCGAGTTCTCGGTCTCAAGGCGCACCCGCACCTGCCCGACCGGTTCTGGTGGCCATTCGGTGAGCTCCAACGTGCGGGTGTATTCCGTTTCGGCCATGTGTACGGCTCGGCGCAGGCGAGGCGCCCCGATGCTGCCGACGGCACCACCCTCGTCGAACAGCGGCGAGACCTGGCCGAAGAAATCCCAGGCACCGTAGATGCCGAGGTGGATGCGCAACCAGCGCTCGTGTTCGAACAACAAAAACATGTGTTTGCCGACCGCTGAGGATTCCAGCATCGTCAGCCCGTCGATCAACGCGGCTCCACTTGCGAACCGGCCCTGCGGGCTCGAGACCGCCACTTGGTGACCGACGAAGTCGCGCTCGAACTGCAGCGCGATGCGGTGGACGGAGTGACCCTCAGGCACAGCCGTGCTCACCCTCGAGCGAAGGCTCTCTGCCGTCGGCACGCAACCGGGCTGCGATGTCACCCATCGACACCCTTGCCCGCGATCGTGCCCGTTGCCTCGAACTCGGCCAACTGCGTGATGCGCCGCACGTGCCGTTCCTCACCGGAGAACGGTTCGGCGATGAAGGCGTCGATAAAGGTGGTCGCCTCCTCGGCCGTGTGCTGCCGGGCACCGATCGAGATCAGATTCGCGTCATTGTGTTGGCGCGCGAGCAACGCGGTGCTGAGGTTCCAGACCAATGCCGCCCGAGCCCCGGCAACCTTGTTCGCCGCCATCTGCTCGCCGTTTCCCGACCCGCCGAAGACCACCCCGAGCGCGGGGATACCCGCACCCTGGTCGCGAACGACGCCCTTCGCCGCATTGATGCAGAAGGCCGGGTAGTCATCGAGCGCGTCATACTCGGTCGGCCCGTGGTCGATGACCTCATGGCCGGCGTCCGTCAGATGCCGGTTCAAAAGCCGGCTGAATTCCAGACCGGCGTGATCGGTGGCGATATGGATGCGCATGCGGGTGACTCCTCGCGTGAAGGCCAACGGCGGCCGGGACGGGTCCAGACTATTGCAGAGAAAAGGCAGTATCAGTCAAAGATCGGCTCGCGGGTACGCGAACGCTTGAGCTCGAAGAACCCGTCGTAACTGGCTGCGGCAACCACTCCATCCCACAGGGTGAGGGCTTCAACACCCTTCGGAGCCGGGGAGATGACCGGACCGAAGAAGGCGACACCGTTGACTGCGATCACCGGGGTTCCGACATCCTCGCCGACACGGTTGATCCCGTCGAAATGACTTTCTCGAAGCTGCACATCGAACTCGTCGCTCTGCGCATAGGACGCGAATTCAGCCGGCAGCCCTGCATCCTCCAACGCTCCCCGCATGATCTGCTCCGGGTCGGTCTCTCCGGCGACGTGAAGGCGGGCTCCGAGGCCGTCATACAGCGGCTTGACGTATTCGGCACCGTGCACTTCTTTGGCCGCCTGCACCAAACGGGTGTAACCCAGCAGCACTGCGGTCGCTATCCGGTATTCGTCAGTGACGTCGGTGCCCTCGTTCAGGACCGCCAGGCTCATCACTCGCCACGTCACCTCCAAATCGCGCTGACGCGCCACCTCGTCGACCCAGCGGGAGGTCATCCACGCCCACGGACAGGAGGGGTCGAACCAGAAATCTACAACGGTTGAAGTATCACTTTGCATCCCACCAGTCTAGGTCTGGGCGCTGGTCCCGAACGCTGCGGCTTTGCGTTGGTCGGGGTCACGCGCACAAGCACTCGCCTCGTGATTGACTCGAACCATGAGCAATGACGGTGAATACCAGCCGAGCCCACGCACCCAGGTGCGGGATCAGGTGGAGTTGTACGAGCGCACGAGCGGCACCGAGGGGAACACGATGCGAGGGAGACCCGTCGTCATTCTGACCTGCCTGGGCGCGAGAACCGGCGCGGTGCGCAAGGTTCCCTTGATGCGGGTGGAACATGACGGTGAATACGCACTGGTCGCGTCAATGGGCGGGGCACCCGAGCATCCGGTCTGGTATCACAACTTGCGTACGCATCCGCTCGTGCAGCTTCAAGACGGTGCAGAGGTGCGCGAGATGACCGCTCACGAAGCGAGCGGAGACGAGCGAACCCTGTGGTGGGACCGTGCGGTCGCGGCGTGGCCCGACTATGCCGCCTACCAGGAGAAGACGAGTCGTCGGATCCCCGTTTTCGTCTTGTCGCCGACATCCACAGACTGAACTCTGGCTCTTTCCATCCGCGTTGTAAAGGGTCACACTGGAGGTGACGGTTTCAAGCGATGGAGGCCATGATGTCACGAGCGATCATGCCGGATGGGATGCCGGTACTCTCACGGGGAAAACACCGGAGCCCCCGCAGCGGAGCATGCTTCATGGAGTTCGCCTCGTATCTCGCGGGCGAACCGTGGAGTGACCACCCCAAATGCACTCACTCGCTACTGGCTTCCCTTGCTCGAATGGTGAACGATTTCAGCAGTGACGACTCCCGGTCCCAGTTGGCCGAGCTCACCCCGACGGTGATCGGGCTCACCAGCAACGATCCCCGGCTGAGCGTGTTGATCGCGATGCGCGCGGCGACCAGTGCGCTACCGGTCTCCAGCGCGGATCGGCAACGGGCACTCGCCGTGGGAATCCTCTCCTGCGAACGGGCGCTGCTCGACCTCGACGGACGCATATCTGAAGAAGCGTCTGAACAGGTCGCGCGGGCGTTCGCGCTCGCACCCGACGCCGCCGCCTGGGCACGCGAGTTCGTTGCCGCCCTCGGCTTCGGCTCGACCGCAAAATTCGTCAAGCAGGTCAGCCCGGCCATCGTCCGCACGGCGGTCGAGGGAATCGCCCACGCCTGCGTGAGCGACACGGATATGCGATTGCGCGTCATGCTTGCCACAACCATCGATGATTGTGTTGCCTACCTGCACCGCCGCGAGCCGGCGGCCACGCTCGTCACGGGTACGCCTCGCACGGCGGTGTTGGACAAACCGGCCGGATAACTTCCCAGTCGCGCGTCGACCGGCATCGGGGCCGCAACCGATATCAAAGCATTCGCACCAGTATGCGTTGTGTCGTTGTGAGCCCAGATGACGGTTTCGGCGCGCTCGTGCCCGGGCATCCGCGTTGCACACCCGCCTGCCCGGGCACCTTATTCATGCGCGGCCGGTTCGAGGCACCCCTGACCGGTGATCAGCGCCCTGCGGCTCGGGACGGTGTCGGCGTTAGAATTGTGGACGGTCTGGCGCAGTCTTGCGTGGCCGCCCAGAATTTCCACACCTGAGGAGCGTGCTGTGCCTGGAGACAAGTCGTTTGGAATGAATCTGACCCGCGACGAGGCCCGGGAGCGCGCCGCACTGGTGAACGTCTCACGCTATGAGATCGCGTTGGACTTCACGACCGGCCCCGAGACGTTTCTGAGCACGACGACCGTGGCGTTCACCGCGACCGCCGGGGCGTCGACCTTCATCGACGCGATCACCCGCACCGTGCACTCCGTCACATTGAACGGTGTGGAGCTCGACCCCGCCGCGGTCAGTGACGGGGTGCGCATTAAACTCGACGACCTCGCCGACGACAACGTGTTGAAGATCGTGGCGGATGCCGTGTACATGAACACGGGTGAGGGCATGCACCGGTTCGTTGACCCTGTCGACCAGGAGGTGTACCTGTACAGCCAATTCGAGGTGCCTGACTCCCGACGGGTGTTCGCCGTGTTCGAGCAGCCCGACCTGAAGGCCACTTTCGAGTTTCAGGTGACGGCGCCGGCGCACTGGCAGGTCATCTCCAACTCCCCCACCCCAACGCCTGTGGCCGTGCGGGAGCAGGTCGCCATGTGGAGCTTCGATCCCACCCCGGTGCTTCCCAGCTACATCACGGCCGTTGTGGCCGGCCCCTACGTCGACTGGCGCAGCGAACTGACCAGTTCTGACGGCAGGGTCATTCCGCTCGGGGTTTTCGCCCGGGCATCCATGGCCCAGTTCATGGACGCCGACTACATCTTCGACATCACCCGCAAGGGATTCACCTTCTTCGAGGAGAACTTCGACTACCCCTACCCGTTCGAGAAGTACGACCAGATGTTCGTGCCCGAATACAACATGGGGGCGATGGAGAACGCCGGGGCGGTCACCTTCACCGAGACCTATGTCTTTCGTTCCAAGGTGACCGATGCGATCAAGGAACGCCGGGTCGTGACGATCCTGCACGAGCTGGCCCACATGTGGTTCGGCGATCTGGTCACCATGCGTTGGTGGAATGACCTCTGGCTGAACGAATCGTTCGCGGAATACGCATCGGTGCTGGCCACGGCCGAGGTGACCGAATGGCACGAGGCGTGGACCACCTTCGCGGCGATGGAGAAGGCGTGGGCGTACGAGCAGGACCAATTGCCGTCGACGCACCCGATCGTGGCGACCATCAACGATCTCGACGACGTGCAGGCGAACTTCGACGGCATCACCTACGCCAAGGGTGCGTCTGTACTCAAGCAGTTGGCGTTCTGGGTCGGCCAGGAGGCCTTCATGGCGGGTGTGGCCGCCTACTTCACGAAGCACGAGTGGGGCAACACCGAACTGCCCGACCTGCTCACCGAGCTGAGCGCGACCAGCGGCCGCGACCTTGAGGCCTGGTCGAGACTCTGGCTGGAGACCGCGGGTGTGAACACCCTCCGGCCGGAGGTGGCCACTGACGAAACTGGGGTGATCACCTCGTTCACCGTGCTGCAAGAGGCCCCGGATGCGTATCCGACGCTTCGGCCGCACCGCCTCGCGATCGGCTTCTACACTGTGGCCGACGGCGCCCTCGTGCGCACCGAACGTTTCGAACTCGACGTCGATGGGGCCAGGACCGAGGTTCCCGAGCTGGTCGGTCTCGCCCGCCCCGACCTGATTCTGGTCAACGACGATGATCTCGCCTACGCGAAGGTGCGGCTGGATGACGTGTCGCTTGCCGCGGCCACAGAGCATCTGTCCAAGATCGAGAGCCCTCTCGCCCGCTCGCTGGTGCTGGGCGCGGCGTGGGATGCCATGCGCGACGCCGAGACGAGGCCGCGCGAGTTCGTCGACCTGGTGCTCGCGAACATCGCCACCGAGACCGAGAGCACGACCATGCGCACGGTGCTCGGCCAGATGGTGTTGACCGCGCGCCAGTATGTCTCCCCCGCGCTGCGCACCGAGACGCTCACCCGCATCGGTGACGCGCTCTGGGAGTTCGCCCAGGGTGCCGAGGCTTCCTCGGACGCCCAGTTCCAGTTCGTGACCTATTTCTCTCACGTCGCCAGTACGCCCGCGCACGCGGCGGCGATTCAGGGATTGTTGGATGGCACCGTCACCCTCGACGGGCTCACCGTCGACACCGACCTGCGCTGGGTGCTGCTGAACGCCCTGGTTCTGACGGGCGTCGCCGGTCACGCCGAGATCGACCAGGTCTTGGCAACCGACACGACAGCAAACGGCAATCAGGCCGCCGCCCGGGCGGCCGCCACCATTCCGACGGTTCAGGCGAAGCAGGCTGCCTTCGACTCCATCGTCACCGATGACAGCGCCCCGAACGCAATCGTGCGGGCGACGGCGATGGGCATTCTGCACGTGAACGAGCAGGCGTTGCTCGAACCCCTGGTCGAGCGCTACTTCGCGAGCATCAACGACATCTGGGCGAACCGCAGCTACCACATCGCCGAAACCCTGGTCGAGGGGTTGTATCCGGCGCCATTGGCCAGCCCGGCATTGCGCGACGCCACCCAGAAATGGCTGGATGAGAACCCCGACCAGGTGCCGGCGTTCCGCCGCCTCGTGATCGAGAACCTCGCCGGGGTCACCCGCGCCCTCGCCGCCCAGGCCCGCGACGCGTAGCCCCGGCCCCACCGCACCGGGCGGTCACCTGTCAAAACGCAGGAGCAGAACCGCGCCGAGCCTGCAGAAGAGCCGGACGGCCGCTGCTCCTGAATTTTTAGCACCGGCCGCCGGCCACCGCCACACGGCGATCCGGCGGATCTCCCGAGACTGCAGGGCCGTAAGAATCCCGGGCGCCGCGGATTAGACTGACTGGTCTATGGACTGGGAAACATTTTGGGCAAACGTCGGCGATTTTACCTGGACATTGCTCACCGGCAAGATCGTGCCGATCATCATCATCATCGTGGTGGTGCTCGTGGTGCGCTGGCTGCTGCACTTTGTGATTCGCCGGGTCGTGAATCGGATCGTGTCCGGTGTGAAGAAGACCCAGAACGTTGATGACACGCAGGCCCTTTCCGCCTCGCCCCTGGCGGCAGTGCGGTTGGTGCAGCGCAGTCGCACCCTCGGCTCGGTGCTCAGCAATGTCGTCAACATCATCCTCTTTGTCGTGACCGTGCTGCTGATCGTCAACGTCGTTGATAAAACCATCCTCGGCTCCTTCACACTGCTCACCGCGGCGATCGGCGCCGGGCTCGGTTTCGGCGCCCAGAAGCTCGTGGGAGACGTTCTCAACGGCTTGTTCATGGTTATGGAGGATCAGCTCGGTGTCGGTGACATCGTCGACCTCGGCCCGGCAACGGGCATGGTAGAGACGGTCGGCATCCGGGTCACCCAGCTGCGTGACGTCAACGGGATCCTGTGGTTCGTGCGCAACGGCGAGATCCTCCGGGTCGGCAACACGTCACAAGGCTGGGCACGGGTGATCATCGACGTGTCCGTTCCGAGCGGCACCGACACGTCCGCTGCCGAGGAGACAATTCGCACGACCGCGTTGTCACTCACTTCGGAGGTGAAGTGGCGGGCCCTGCTTCTGGACAAACCCGAAGTATGGGGACTGGAGTCGATCACCGCCGACTCGGCCATCTTGCGACTCACGGTCAAGACCCGTAGCAGCACGAAGGACGACGTGGCCCGGGAACTGCGAATGCGCCTGAAAGAGGCGTTCGATGAGCAGGAGATCCAACTCCCCGGGCTGACGTCGACCGTACTGACCGGCTTCGAGCGGGCCGCCAGCGTGCGCGGCGCCCGTCCCCCCCACACGAAACCCCTGCCGTTCGCGCCCGAGAAGACGCGCCGCACGAAGGCGAAACCTGCAACCGAGAAACCCAAGGAGACGAACTAGATCGTGTCAGGTGAATTACCGATGACCATCCCGGGCCAAGTGACCTTCTACGAGCAGGTCGGCGGCCGCGCCACCTTCGAGAAACTCGTGCGAGCGTTCTACGAGGGCGTGCGCCAGGATCCGGGCCTCTGGTACATGTACCCGCAGCACGACCTCGAAGGCGCAGTGCAGCGATTGACCGGCTTTCTGGAGCAGTACTGGGGTGGTCCGACCACCTACAGTGAGACCCGCGGACACCCGCGGCTGCGCATGCGGCACGCCGCGTTCAAGGTCAACCCGGATGCCCGCGACCGCTGGCTCAAGCACATGCGGGCCGCGCTCGACACCATGGAGATGTCGCCCATGCACGAGGCAACGCTCTGGGACTACCTCGACCGCGCCGCACACTCGCTGGTGAACACGTTCGAACCCTGACCCGTCTAACCTCAACTCATGCTATCGACTCAGCGCTTCTGCGAGGCAGCAGCGACGAGCCCCTGAAACAGTCGCTTGTCGTTGGCAGTCTCCGGATGCCACTGCACAGCCACCACGAAGCGCGGCCCCGGCGCCTCCATCGCCTCCATCGTGCCGTCCTGCGCGTGGGCCGTGGCGATGAACCCCGGGTGGCTGGCCACCGCTTGGTGATGATGGCAGGGAACGGTGGAAACGGCCGGGACCATCTCTGAGATGCGGTGGCCGGGTGCGACCTCGACCAGCACCTGGCCATAGCCGTTGGCCGGACCGGAGTGGTCTTCGTGCCCGACCACGTCCGGCAGGTGCTGAATCAGGGTGCCCCCCGACCGCACTGCCATCAGTTGCATCCCCCGGCAAATGCCGAACACTGGCAGTTGCCTCGTCTCGGCAGCATCCAACAACCACAGCTCCGAGGCGTCACGGTCGTCGTACCACACCGTCACACTCGGGTCGACTTCAGCGCCGTACCGGGCGGGGGCGATGTCGGCTCCGCCGGCGATGATCAACGCGTCCAACCTCGACACCACAGCGTGCGCCTGGGCCTCGGTCGCCACCGGTGGGATGAGCACAGGCACACCGCCGCCGGCCCGCACGGATTCGGCGTACTCGGCTGACAGCACGTCGGCGGGAACGTCTCGCCAGCCAGACCAGGTCGCCGCCTGGCGGTACGTGCTCACTCCGATCAGGGGAAGGCTCTCGGCCATCTCACTCACAGTGCCGTCTCACTCAAAGTCGGATTCCAAGGGGGTCACATAGGCGTGCGAGAGTCCGCCGTCGACCAAGAACTCCGTCGCGGTGATGAAACTGGACTCGTCGCTGGCCAGGAACGCGACCGCGTTGGCGATCTCCTCCGGTTCGGCGAATCGTCCCATCGGAATATGGATGAGGCGCCTGGCGGCACGTTCAGGATCCTTGGCGAACAGTTCCTGCAGCAGCGGCGTGTTCACCGGCCCGGGGCAGAGGGCATTCACGCGGATGCCCTTGCCTGCGAACTGCACGCCCAACTCGCGGGTCATTGCCAACACTCCGCCCTTCGAGGCCGTGTAGGAGATCTGGGAGGTGGCCGCCCCCATCAGCGCCACGAACGAGGCCGTGTTGATGATCGAGCCCGCGCCCTGTTCCAACATGTACGGCAGCGCAGCCTTGCAGCACAGGTAGACGCTGGTGAGGTTGACCTGTTGCACCCGGTTCCACGCCTCGATCCCGGTCTTCAGGATCGAGTCGTCGTCGGGCGGCGAGATCCCGGCGTTGTTAAAGGCGATGTCGACGCTGCCGAATGTCGCCTTGGCGTGCGCGAACAGGGCCTCGACCTCGGCCTGGTCGGTGACATCCGTCCGGAGAAACGACCCGCCCAGTTCTTCGGCGATCCGAGGCCCGTTCATCTCGTCGAGATCACCGATGATCACTCGCGCACCCTCGGCCACGAATTTTCTGGCCGTCGCAAGGCCGATGCCGGAGCATCCGCCGGTGATCACCCCGACCTTGCCCTCGAGCTTTCCGCTCATCGTCGGCACCTGCTCATCTTCTGTACCTGCTCATCGTCCGTACCTGCACATCTTCCGTACCTGCTCATGTTGCGTGCCTTCGTCCTTTCCTTG
>CAJDUP010000005.1_pt1 | contig 39454 bp, 35 predicted proteins | sample 7391181 | NCBI WGS metagenome assembly CAJDUP01 (sample SAMEA7055690, study PRJEB34461) | soil metagenome | biome: terrestrial ecosystem; feature: Peninsula; material: soil | place: Antarctica | collected 2016
GCCCCAGTTGACCTGGACGAACCCCGAAGGTGGCTTCTTCGTATGGCTCACTCTGCCCGAGGGAATGGACGCAAAGGCCTTGTTGCCACGCGCGGTGACTGAGCTTGTCACTTATATCCCCGGCTCCGCGTTCTACGCCGACGGCGGCGGACAAGCGCATATTCGATTGTCCTTCTCCTTCTCCACCCCGGACGAGATCCGCGAGGGTGTGCGCCGACTCGCGAGGGTGCTGACACCCTAGTCATCCGGCAATGCCACCAGCGCGGTCTCTTCGTTTGTGAGCGCACACCGCGGGGGTGCAACACCGGGGCCCGGACAGTCTGCGCAACGTGTTCATCGATGATGCCCGGTGGATCGCTGAACTCAGCCTGGCTCCGCGTGTCAGCAAAAGGACGGTGGCGATCTCGCTCGGTGCTCGTGGTTCCACGCCGGCCGAGCCAGCGTGGAACCACGAGCGGATGGGCGCTCAGGCGGCGAGCCGGCCGGCCGGCTGTTCGATCAAGTAGCGCGAATAGGCGCACAGCGTGAGGAAGGTGGGGAATTCCTCCTGCAGTGCGACGGTGCGGAACACCTCCGCTGCATCGTCGAACCGATCGTCGGCCGTGCGCGGAACCGACTGCAACAATTCGGCCAGCATCTGCTCGACGCGCGCTGTGGTGATCTGCTCACCGTCGGTGGTGCGCACATTCTGGTGGATCCACTGCCAGATCTGGGACCGGCTGATCTCGGCGGTCGCCGCATCCTCCATGAGGTTGTCGATGGCGGCGGCCCCCACCCCGCGCAGCCACGACTCGATGTAGCGCACCGCGATGCTCACGTTGTCGCGCACCCCGGCGTCTGACACGTCGTCGGCGGTCACGTGCACGTCTTCACGAAGCCGATCGAGCTGGTTGAGCCGATCGCCGAGAACCGCGTCGAATTGGGCACGGGCGGTATCGATCAGGTCTGGGTGGGCCACCCAGGTGCCGTCAAAGCCGTCGGCGGCCTCTCGACGCTTGTCGGCCGCCACCTTCTCCAACGCCTGCGCGGTCACCTCGGGGTCGCGCCGATTCGGGATGAATGCACTCATGCCGCCGATCGCGTACGCGCCGCGCTGGTGGCAGGTGGAGACCAACAGCTCGGTGTATGCGCGCATGAACGGCACCGTCATCGTGATCTGATCGCGGTCGGGCATCACGAACCGGGCGCCGCGGCCGCGGAAGTTCTTGATGATCGAAAAGATGTAGTCCCAGCGCCCCGCGTTCAGCCCGGCGCAGTGATCCCGCAACTCGTACAGGATCTCGGTCATCTCGAACGCGGCCGGGATCGTCTCGATCAAGACGGTTGCCCGGATCGTGCCGTGCGGCAGGCCGAGGCGTTCTTCAGAGTAACTGAACACCTGGTCCCACAGTCGGGCCTCCAGATGGTTCTCCAGCTTCGGCAGGTAGAAGTACGGCCCGCGGCCGGCCGCGATCAGTGCAGCGGCGTTGTGAAAGAAGTACAGGCCGAAGTCAACCAGCGAGCCGGAGGCGGGCATCGCCCGCCCCGCCCGATCCACGTGCTGCAGGTGCTTCTCCACCAGGTGCCATCCGCGCGGTCGCATCACGATGGTCGGGGTGTCGCCGGTCACCCGGTAGAGCTTGCCCTCATCGCTGGTGAAGTCGACCTGGCCGCGAATCGCGTCGAACAGTGACAGCTGGCCCCCGATCACGTTCGCCCAGGTCGGGCTGGTGGCATCCTCCTGGTCGGCCAGCCAGACATTCGCGCCGGAGTTCAGTGCGTTGACGGTCATCTTGGGGTCGGTTGGTCCGGTGATCTCGACCCGGCGGTCTTCGAGGCCGGGGCCGGCTCCGGCGACGCGCCAACTCGTGTCTTCGCGGATCGCCCGCGTCTCGGGTAGGAAGCCGAGGTTGCGCCCGTTGCCGAGCCGGTAGCGCACCTCCATGCGGGCCGCCAGGCGGTCGTGGCGCTGCCCCGCGAAGTTGTCGTGCAGGTCGGCGATGAACCGCAGGGCATCGGAACTCAAGATCTCGTCGTGGCGCTCCGACATCGGTCCGTGGACCTGGATGGTGGTGGGGGTCTGAGTGATGGTCATGGTCGTGTCTTTCGTGGATGGATCGTGGATGGATCGTGGAGGTGGCGATGCCGGTGGCGGGGCGCGCGGATCAGTGGAACTGTTCGGTTTCGGTCGATCCGACCAGCGCCAATGTCTGGCTGCCGGGGTTCAGGGCGGTGGCGATGCGGTCGAAGTATCCCGTACCCACCTCGCGCTGGTGCCTGGTGGCGGTGTAGCCGTCGGCCTCGGAAGCGAATTCGGCCTCCTGCAGTTCGACGTAGGCGCTCATCTGGCGCCCGGCGTAGTCCTGGGCGAGTGTGAACATCGAATGGTTGAGTGCGTGGAATCCCGCCAGGGTGATGAACTGGAACGCGTACCCCATCGCGGCCAACTCCCGCTGGAAGCTCGCGATCTGGTCGTCGTCGAGGTGGCTCTTCCAGTTGAATGACGGTGAGCAGTTGTACGCCAGCTTCTTGTTCGGGAACTCCTTGTGGATCGACTCGGCGAAGGTGCGCGCCAGTTCCAGGTCGGGCGTGGCACTCTCGACCCAGAGCAGGTCGGCGTACGGCGCATAGGCGTGGCCGCGTGCGAGCACGGTCTCGATGCCGGGGGTGGTGGTGTAGAAGCCTTCTGCGGTGCGCTCGCCGGTGATGAACGGCTTGTCGCGTTCGTCAATGTCGCTGGTGACCAGGGTGGCGGCGAGGGCATCCGTGCGGGCGATGATGATCGATGGAGCCCCGGCCACGTCGGCGGCCAGCCGGGCCGCGTTCAGGGTGCGGATGTGCTGCCCGGTGGGAACCAGCACCTTGCCGCCCATGTGGCCGCACTTCTTCTCGCTCGCGAGCTGATCCTCCCAGTGCACACCGGCAGCCCCCGCCTCGATCATCGAGTGCATGAGCTCGTAGGCGTTCAGGGCACCGCCGAAGCCGGCCTCGGCATCGGCGACGATCGGAACCAGCCAGTCGCGTTCGGCCTCCATGCCTCCCGAGGGGCCCCCGTTCTCCGACGACTCGATCTGGTCGGCGCGCAGAAGGGCATTGTTGATTCGGCGCACCACGGCGGGCACCGAGTTGGCCGGATACAGGCTCTGGTCGGGGTAGGTCTGGCCAGACAGGTTGGCGTCGGCGGCGACCTGCCAGCCGGAGAGATAGATGGCCTTCAGCCCGGCCCGAACCTGCTGCACCGCCTGGTTGCCGGTGAGGGCCCCCAGGGCAGAAACCCACTCGTCGCCCTCGTTCTGGATGAGCTCCCACAGTTTCTCCGAGCCGCGGCGGGCCAGGGTGCGGTCTTCGCGTACCCGGCCCCGCAACGCCACGACGTCTTCGGCCGAGTAGTCGCGCACGACGCCGTTCCAGCGGGCGTCGGTCTTCCAGGTGCGCTCGAGTTCCTGGGCGGTCTGTGTCTGGTCTCCGGGGCGGATGCTCATGATTTCTTTGTCTCCTAAAGAATCGTTCTGGTTCTGCGGCTTGTGATGTGCTGCGCTGCCGATTCGAGTGAATGTGGCGGCGTTTGTTCAACTCTGGGGCAAGAACCATGCATCATGTCCCGCGAACTGAACAGAAGAATCGCGGTTCTTCTATTCCGCGCAAGAACTTTTCATGGCAGGGTGGGCAGATGACTTTCAACACGGCCACTTTCGACACCGCAGGTTTCAACACCGCGCACTTCAGCTCCGCGACGGATGATCCCGACGAAGGGATCCTCGATGCACTGACGATCGGCAAGCGCATCCGGCAATTGCGTCGCGATCGCGCGATGACCCTCGACGATCTGGGTGTGGCGATCGGGCGGGCCGCATCGCAGGTGAGCGTGATGGAGAACGGAAAGCGTGAACCGCGGCTGAGCGACCTGCAGGCGGTGGCCCGGGCCCTCGGGGTTCCCCTCGACCAGTTGCTCAGCACCGAGGCACCCAGCCGGCGGGCTGCGCTGGAGATCGCATTGGAGCGTGCTCAGGGTGGCCCGCTGTTCACCTCACTGGGGCTGCCCGCCCTGCCTGTGCGCAAGGGGCTCAGCGACCAGGCGATCGAGACGATCCTCGGCCTGCACGCCGAACTGGAGCGGTTGCACCGGGAACGTGCGGCCACGCCGGAGGAGGCCCGTCGGGCCAATACCCGGCTGCGGCAGCAGATGCGCCGGCAGAACAACTATTTTCCCGAACTGGAGGAGCAGGCGCGAAAGCTTTTGGCGGCGGTCGGGCACACGGGTGGCCCGCTGTCGCAACGGGTGGCATCCGACCTCGCCGCATACCTCGGCTACTCGCTGCACTATGTGAACGACCTGCCCGGCTCCACCCGGTCGATCAGTGACCTGGCGAACAAGCGCATCTACCTGCCGGTCAGTCACCAGGGCAGCGACCCCCGCGGATCCCTGCTGCGGGCGCTCGCCGGACACGTGCTCGGTGCGACCGAGCCCACCGGCTACGGCGAGTTCCTCCTGCAACGGGTGGAGACCAACTATCTGGCCGCCGCGCTGATGGTGCCCGAGGCGGATGCGGTGCGATTTCTCGGCGAAGCGCGCGCCAAACGGGAACTCTCGGTCGAAGACCTCAGGGACAACTTCGCGGTGACCTACGAGACGGCGGCTCACCGGTTCACCAACCTGGCCACCGAGCATCTCGGCATTCCGGTGCACTTCATCAAGGCGCACTCGTCGGGTGCGATATCGAAGGCATACGAGAACGACGACGCGAAGTTTCCGGAAGACGTGTTGGGAGCGGTGGAGGGCCAAGTGGTGTGCCGGCAGTGGAGTGCGCGTCAGGTCTTCGACATCGCCGACCGGTTCAGCCCGTACCACCAGTACACGGACAAGCCGAACGGCACGTATTGGTGCACCTCAAGCATCCAGTCGACAGGACAGGGAGAGTTCTCGGTGAGTGTGGGCACCCCGTTCGCGCACGTGAAGTGGTTCCGCGGGCGCGATACCGCGAACCGTCGGGCGTCGACGTGCCCCGAGCCCGGATGCTGTCGTCAGCCGCCGGCGCGGCTGTCGGAGCGCTGGGCCGACCAGTCGTTCCCGAGTCCCCGTTTGGAGTCGTCTCTGTTGGCCGCTATGCCTGCGGGGACTTTCACCGGCATCGACAGCACGGAGGTGTACGAGTTTCTGGAGTCGCACGCACCGGTCGAGTGACGTCTCAATGCTGCAGGCGGCATCCGCGCCTTAAGATGGGGGTATGACACAGACGTCGCTGGCAACAGCAGCTGAACTGGACAAGCTCGCCGCCCGCGGGTGGCCGGCCACCGACACACATGACATTGATGGCTGGGTGATTCGCTCCGCTTCAGGGGTGACTCGTCGGGCGAATTCCGTGCTCACGGCTGGCGAGGTCAAAGACGCGGATGCGGCGATTGACTTGGTCGAGTCGTTCTACCGTGAACGGGGGCTGCCCGTCATGTTCCAGATCAGTGACGCGACATCACCACCGGATCTGTCCGACCGACTCGCGGCGCGGGGATACCGCCGCGAAGGAGAGACACTGACTCAAGTCGCAGTGCTCACCGATGTGGCAGCCGCGCTCTCCTCGATACCGGCCGAGGCCCTCGCGCAGGTGAGCATCACCGATGAACCGGATGCCGAATGGATGACGATGTGGTGGAGCGTCGACGGCCGTGGAACGACGACCGATCTGGCCACAGCCCGTTTGATCATGACCGGCGCGCCGGCACTCTATGCCACGATTCTCGACGAGACGGGCGTGAGCGCCGGTGGGCGGCTCGCCCTACTCGATGAGTGGGGGGCGCTGTTCTCCCTGGTCGTGCGGCCGAATGCACGTCGCCAGGGGCTGGCCACTCGAATTCTGGCGGCGCTCGTGGCGGCCGCGGAGGCGCAGGGGGTCACCAAACTCTGCCTGCAGGTGCTGGCCACCAGCCACGGCGCGCTCGCGTTCTACGAAAGCCTCGGCTTCGTCACCGCGTCGCACTATCGCTACTGGGTGAAGGCCGACTGACGTCTCGCGGGGTGAGCGTCCGCGCCCCCGCCAGAACGCTTCGCGCTCGTTCAATCAGGAGCGATGCGTTCCTCATGGCGCGATGCCTGCTGTGGGATACGCTGCGGTGAGGGGAGAAGCTGCGACGAGGTCTGAGCTCCCGGTCAGCCGGTGTGCTGCGCCAGTTCCTTCTTCATCGCGGCGACGAAGGCGTCGATGTCGTCTTCGGTGGTGTCCCACGAGCACATCCAGCGCACCTCCCGGCGTGCCGCATCCCAGTCGTAGAACCGGAACGACTCGCGCAGGCGGTCGGCGATGCCATCGGGGAGTACGCCGAACACCGCGTTCGCCTGGGTGGGCTGACTGAAACCCACTCCCGGCAGCGAACCATCGGCGATGCCGGCCTCGACCGCGGTGCGCAGCCTCGCGGCCATGGCATTCGCGTGACTGGCGGACTGCAGCCAGAGGTCACCGCTCAACAGCGCGATCAGTTGCGCCGACACGAACCGCATCTTCGACGCGAGCTGCATGTTCATCTTGCGCAGAAAGAGCAGGCCGGAAGATGCGTCCGGCTGGAGTACGACAACGGCCTCACCGAACAGGAGCCCGTTCTTGGTCCCCCCGAATGACAGGATGTCGACCCCGGCGTCGCGGGTGAATGCACGCAGCGGCACGCCGAGGCTGGCGGCGGCGTTGGCAAGTCGGGCCCCGTCCATGTGCAGTTTCATGCCCTTCGAATGCACGTGGTCGGCGATCGCGCGCACTTCGTCGACCGTGTAGAGCGTGCCCACCTCGGTGGTCTGGGTGATCGACACCGCGAGCGGCTGCGCGCGATGCTCGTCGCCCCAGCCCCAGGCCTGCTCGTCGATCAACTCGGGGGTGAGCTTGCCATTCGGACTGGTCACGGTCAGGAGTTTCATGCCGCCCACGCGCTCGGGCGCACCATTCTCGTCGGCGTTGATGTGTGCGGTCGTCGCGCAGATCACGGCGCCCCAACGGGGCAGCAGCGACTGCAGCGCGAGCACGTTGGCGCCGGTGCCGTTGAAGACGGGGAAGACCTCGATCCCGTCGCCGAAGTGGTCGGCCATCACCTGGTTCAGGTGCTGGGTGTAGACGTCTTCACCGTAGGCGACCTGGTGCCCGCCGTTGGCGGCGGTGATCGCGGCCAGTACCTCCGGGTGCACCCCTGCGTAGTTGTCAGAGGCGAAGCCTCGCTGGTCTGTGTCATGGAGAGTCAGTGGTTCAGTCACGTCATCCATTCTTCCACCTCCCTCGACTCTCTCGCGAAACCCGAGACGGTCCCGGGCGCCGTGCCCGAGGTGCACCGCGTCCTACGACATGGAACGCGCGCTCAGCGCCTCGGTGAACTTCACCCGGCCGCCCATCCGCAGCAGGGAATTGGAATAGATGCGCGAACCCAACACGACGACTCCCCACGTGGTTGCGAGCAGGATCGCGAGGGACAACAGGGGTTCCCACCATTCGGCGGTGCCCAGGAAGATGCGCATGGGCATCCCGACCGGGGCCGAGAACGGAACGTAGCTCATGATGGCGAGCACGAGGGGGTTGTTGTTGAAGAAGATCACGAGGAAGTACGGGATCATGACCAGCATCATGACCGGGGCTGTCACAGAACCCACGTCTTCCTGGCGCGACACCATCGATGCCGTTGCCGCGTAGAGCGCCGCGATCAACACGAAGCCGAACGTGAAGAACACGATGAACCAGATGATTGGGCCGCCGATGTCGGTCAGCAGCACATGTTGGCCGGTGACGGCCATGCTGGCCGAGACGAGCACCCCGATCAACGTGATCTGGGCGAACGCCATGATGGTGTTGCCCACCACTTTTCCGGCCATCAGTGCTCTCACCGGGATTGCCGACATGAGAATCTCCACGACCCGGGTCTGTTTCTCCTCCACAACGCTCTGGGCGATAGTGGTACCGAATGTCATCGCCGAAAGGAAGAACACCAGGCCGAATCCGATCGCGACGAAGTAGATCAGGACTTCGGGCTGAGCCGCCGGTTCAAGCACCGTCACATCGGGGATGACGCTCAGGGCCCCCAGGACGCTGGTGGGAACGGAGTCGAGCGCAATGACGCGCACATCGAGAACGGAGTCGGCGCCGGTGGCCGGCACAACCGCGGCCGAAACAGTGCCGTCACGCACCATCTCTTCGGCTTCCGCGACGCCGGACGCTGACACCGCCTCGAGGACGCCGGTTGCCTCGACAACTTCGCTGGTGGAATCGAGCACGGCAACCTTGGTGAGTGGCGGGTTGGCGCTCACGATCCCCGCGACGATCACCGACGCAACGGTGAGCAGCAACAGGATTCCGGTGGAGATGAGGAACGCCTTGCTGCGCAACCGTGCAGTGATTTCACGGTTGGACACCAGCCAGACACTCTGGGCGAATGTCGGCGCCTGATACTCCGTTCGTTGCCGACGGGCTGTGGCCTGGTGCTGGCTGGGGATGCTCACTGGACGACCTCCGTGAAGATGGTGGCAAGGCTCGGGCGGTCCCGTCCGAACGAGGTGACGGATCCGCGCTCGAGGGCCTCGCGCAGAACTGCTTGACTGACCGACTCGGACTCGGCTTCGAACTGTGCCCACGAGCCATCGAACTCGAGCACATTCACGCCCGAGACCTGGCGCAGCCAGCCGACATCAGAATTGGCGTGCAGCTCGAATCGGGGGGTGCTGTGTTCGTCGCGCAGCAACTGGCTGGGGCCGGCGGCGCGGATCGACCCGTCGGCGATGATCACGAGATCGTCACACAACCGCTCGACCAGGTCGAGTTGATGGGACGAGAACAGGACGGGAACCCCACCGGCGGCATAGTCGCGCAGGACCGTGAGCACGGTTTCGACGGCGATCGGGTCGAGCCCCGAGAACGGTTCGTCCAGCACCAGGAACTCCGGGTCGTGCACGAGCGCTGCGGCGATCTGGGCTCGCTGCTGGTTACCGAGCGACAGCGATTCGACCAGGTCCCTCGCGCGCTCGGTCAGGCCGAGCCGCTCAAGCAATGCGTCCGCATTGTCAGCGGCCGCCTTCGGGGGCACACCGTGCAGGCGGGCGAGGTAGACCAGTTGCTCCTGCACGCGCATCTTCGGGTACAGGCCACGTTCTTCGGGCATGTAGCCGAACCGGCGGCGGACCTCGGCAGTCAGCGGTATGCCGTCGAGCAGCACTTGGCCACTGTCTGCGGCAAGCACTCCAAGGATGATGCGCATGGTCGTGGTCTTGCCGGATCCGTTTGCTCCGACGAAGCCGGTCATTCGGCCGTCGCCGATCGTAAAGTTCACGTCGGTCAATACTTGGCGAGCACCGTAGTGCTTGTTGATGCCGGCTACTTCGAGCATGGTGGCCCTTCTGGTCAGTGCCGGTTGCCGGCGCCTGTTGTCGTTCTGTGTTCGCTCCGAGATTGTGGTGCTGCCACCAACATTACGAAAGGAGCGGATGTCAGCGCATCCGCCTGCCGGGTGAAGATCGGCTCCGCCTGCCGGGTGAAGATCGGCTCCGCCTGCAGGGGGGCGTCAGATGTTCAGCGCCTCGTCCTGTGCGCCGGGGGTGACGATCCCGTTCTCGTAGGCGTAGACGATCGCCTGGATCCGATCGCGCAGGCCGAGCTTCGCCAGAGTGTTCGAGACGTGCGTCTTCACCGTGGCTTCACCCAGGAAGAGCGTGCGCGCGATCTCATGATTGGCGAGGCCGGCGGCCACCAGGGTGAGCACTTCACGCTCGCGCGCCGTGAGGTCATCGAGTGCCTCGGGAAGAGTTCTGGGTGCCGTCGGCGCCCCGCCGCCAGCAAAGCGCTCGATGACCCGCCGCGTCACATCGGGCGAGAGGAGGGCATCACCGCGGGCCAGCACCTGCACGGCGTCGATCAGCGCCTCCGGTGTTGCATTCTTGAGCACAAAACCGCTCGCACCGTGTTGCAGGGCGTCAAAGAGATAGTCCTCCCGGTCGAACGTGGTCAGGATGAGAACGGCAGATCGGATTCTCGGGTCAGCCACGATCACCCTCGTTGCGCTCAGCCCGTCACGGCCGGGCATCTGCACGTCCATGCAGATCACGTCGGGGTTGAGTCTCGCAGCCTGCTCGATCGCCTCGTTTCCGTCGGCGGCCTCCCCGACGACCTCGATGCCGGGCTCCGAGTGCAGAATGGTGCGGATACCGGCGCGAACCAGCGCCTGGTCGTCGGCGAGCAGCACCGTGATGCGGCTCATGGGGTGACCGACGATTTCTCGGCCAGCGGAGTGTCGAAGGCCGGCGCGGCACAGTTGTTTGAAACGGGCCTTTCGTTTGCGGCTGGCCCGTCGTGCGAGCCTGGCGTGTTGTTCGGGGCTGCGTTTTGTTTGGATGCCGCACCTTCGTCAGAAACGGCGTCGTTGTTGGAACTGGCACCGTCGTCGAACGGGAACCGGGCACGCACGAGATAACCGCCGCGTGAGCGGGCGCCAAGGTGCAATTCGCCGCCCACCGCATCGGTGCGTTCGCGCATGCCGCGGTGGCCGAGACCCCCGCCTGGGGCGGCTGACCTCGTCACGGCACCGACCCCATCATCGGTCACCTCCAGCTCGACGGCGTGCGGTTCGTAGCGCAGCCGAACATCGGCGGTCGCACCGGCACCCGCGTGCTTGCGCGTGTTCGTCAGCGCTTCCTGGGTGATGCGGTAGATGCACGCATCGACGGTGGCGGGCACGGCGATGGGCTCTCCGATCACGCTGAACTTGACGGCGAGCCCCGCAGCCCGATTTTCGGCGACCAGCTGCTCCAACTGGTGTGCCCCGCGGATGCTGATGCTCTCGCTGGTCGTCAGGGAGCCAGGCGGCGATCCTGGATCATCGTCATCGTCATCGCGCAGGGCGCCCAAGAGGGCGTGCAGCTCCTTGACAGCGCTGCGGGCGCTCTCTTCAATGCGTGTGATCGCCAGAACCGCTTCATCGGGGTCGCTGCCGAGAACCCGGCGTGCGGCGCCGGCCTGCACCCCCATCATCGACACGTGATGGGCTACGACGTCGTGCAACTCCCGGGCGATCCGCACCCGTTCCAGCACTACTGCCTGGTGTGCGGTGCGTTCGCGCTCCTCGGCAAGCTCGTGGGTGCGGGCCACCAGACTGGCCGCACGGCGGGCGGAGTTCCAGGAGGCATTCCCGAAGTAGTAGGCGGCCGCGAAGTAGAGAATGTTGATCAGAACCTGCAGGAGACCGAACGCGGCGTACGGCGAGAACGCTCCCTCCCTGGACAGTTCGGGAAGAACATTCACCTGATTCGACTGGTCCAACAGCGCCCAGAACAACCACAGGAACATGCCCAGAATGATCGCACCGCGAACCCAGAGGGCGACCACCCGGTTGCGGCCCCACGCGCCGACGGAGTAAATAGAAAGATAGAGGCAGATGTTCCCGAACAACACGTCGCCGACGCCGAGCATCGCGCCGACGCTGAAGGTGAGGGAGACGATGATCGCCGCCGCCTCCGGCCACCTGCGGCGCACAGCCAACGGCACCGTGAGTAGGATCACCCAGGTGATGACCAGCCACGTCGGTGATTCATCGAAAACACCGGCGGCGCGACTGAGGGAGACGCTTCCGGCCGTGGCAGCAGCGAGCCCGATGGCGACCCACAGGTCTGAGCGCCACCAGCCGGCCTCTGGGAGTGGCCTCTGCCAATCACTGGTGGGGGAGTCGACGAAATCGGTCATTCCTCAAGAGTAGGTAATCGGCGCGCATCGTGTATCCCCCTGAAGGCGGATGCGCGCGCCCCGCACAATAGGAGCCGAACCATACGAGACGGTGCCGCGATCCTGTGGGAAGCTGGTGACCACAGCCGAATGGCCTCGCCCCCGTGTGCGCGGGAACTGCTGCTCGGGGCCCGGAGAGAAGGTAGTGCGTGACGAGACTGATCGGCGACATGGTTCAGGTCGACTCCGAAGACTCGAGGGAGCGGGGGCGACAGCGTGGTGAGGCCATTCGAGAGCGACTGCACGCCGGCGTCCAGGTCTATCTGTCGCTGTTCGAGACGGTCGGTGTTCCAGAGGCTGAGGTTCGAGAGGGGGCGGATCGGTGCCTGGCGGCCACCGACGCGTGGAGCCCACGGCTGGTCACAGAGATGAGCGGCGTCGCCGAAGGCTCCGGGCTCGAGCTGTGGAAGATTGCCGCCCTGAACGCGCGAACCGAGATCCTCTCCGGAGCTCTGGGCTCACGGCCCGGCGAGTGTTCCACCGTGGTGCATGCCGGGGCGAGTCCGGTGTCGGCGCAGACCTGGGACTGGCACGAGGAACTCGACGACTACTGGCATCTGCACGATGTGCGTGGTGCAGGCCGGCGCTACGTGGGCCTCACCGAGTGTGGGATCCTCGGCAAGATCGGTGTCAACGATGCGGGCGTCGGCGTGATGCTCAATATTCTGGGGCATCAGGCGGATCGAGCCGACGGGGTGCCGGTGCACCTGGTCTGTGCGCGGGTGCTGGGGGATGCTGCGACGCTCGATGAGGCGATCGGGATTCTGCGGGGTGCCCCGGTGACGACCTCAAGTGCCATCACGGTCGTTGCCCCGGAAGGCGCCGTCGTGGTCGAGCTGAGCCCGAATGGCGCGACCGTCATTCAACCCACCGACGGCATGCTGCTGCACACCAATCACTTTCTCACGCCCGCCCTTGCCACCGGTGAGAAGCCCGGGCTCTACGACCCGGACTCCCAACTGCGGCTGGCGGAACTGCGGGCGAGGGTTGCGGCGAAGCCACTTCCGGCCGACCCGGAGGGCCTGATCGAATACCTGGTCTCCCAGCCGGGCGACGAGGCTGAACTCTGCTGTCGCCCCGAAGCGGGTGCCGTATTCGGGCACCGCTGGGCCACTCTGGCCACTGTCACCATCGATCCGGCCGACCGTATGATTCGTGTGGCAGCGGGATCTCCGGCCGAGTACGATTCCGGCCGCGCCGTGACGCTGCGTGCGCGGTGACCGTGCCCGCCCGGTGACGCATCCCGCCCGCCGCCCGATCCCGATTCTGCGCACGCCGAGATCCGGGAGCAGCGGGTAGCTGGCACCCAGAGGGCACCCGTGCGGCGGTGCCCCTGAGTTCTTGACGCCCGTTGAGTGGTCGGGCCGCCCCGTGTTGTGAGAACGACTCAGGAGGAGTCGGGCTGCAGGATGTGTCGGCTGTTGTTCAGCGACGCGGCATCCTGATCCCACAGCGCCACCACGGCATCCGCGAGTTGGCCCTCGAGGCCGTCGAGCCCGCGTACGGCGAAAATCGTAGTAGCAGCGGGTGCTTCAGCTTTTGCAAACCCCTGGCCGACGGCTCGCACCCACGTTTCGGCCGCAGCCTTTGCGGTCGCGTAATTGGCGCCTCCCGCTGCCGGCTTTGCCACCGACGTCGACGAGACGATGGCCAACCTGCCCGCGGTTGAGGCCAGCAGGTCGTCGTTGAAGGCCCGCGTCGTGTTGCGCAGCGTCTGCACGATGTTGGTGTGCAGAAAATCCCAGTCCTCGTCGGTCTGGCCAGCCAGCCCGCCGCCGCCGCGCCAGCCGCCGACCAGCTGGATCAGGCCGTCGATCCCACCGTGTTCGTCGCGCACGCGTTCTGCGAGTTCGGTGACGGCCGCGAAGTCGGCGAGGTCGCACACGTAGGTGGCGACATCCCCGACCTGTCCGCGAAGGTCATCGAGTCGGCCCCGGTTGGAGCCGACCGCAACCACTTTTGCGCCAGCGGCCGTGAGGGCTTCGGCGACGGTGCGCCCGGCCTTGCTGGTCGCACCGGCGATGAGCACGGTGCGACCAGCAACTGCGGAGGGCATCTCAGTCACGTCCGGTGATCCCCGCTGTGGATTCGATGACATCCTTCATCTTCTTACTCAGCGCCTCGTAGAACATCGACAGCGGGAACTCGTCGTCCAAGACCGCATCGGTGTAGCCCTTGGGCGGTCCGGCAAGAATCTCGTCGGGCAATCCGCGAGCCCAGACCGAGGCCGGGTTCGGGGTGAGCGTCTGCCTGATCATGTCGTACGCGGCCAGCCAGTGTGCGGTCTTCGGCCGGTCGATCGAGCGCCAATACAGGTCGTCGATGGCTTGGCCCAGGGCGATGACGACATTCGGCACCGACTCCCAGTCGAAGCTGAGCTCGGTGTCGGTCCAGTGCAGCACGTGGTGCTGGTGCATCCAGGCGAACAACAGTTGACCGCCCAGCCCGTCGTAGTTGCGTACCCTGTTGCCGGTGATCGCGAAGCGGAAGATCCGGTCGAAGATCACGGCATACTGCACCAGCTTGGCGTGCTTGCGGGCCTCGGGGCTCGCCTTCTCGTTGTGCTCGATCGCGACCGACTCGCGGAACGCGGTCAGGTCACAACGGAGTTCCTCCAACGAGTAGAGGAAGAACGGCATCCGCTGCTTGATCATGAAAGGGTCGAACGGAAGGTCGCCGCGCATGTGGGTGCGGTCGTGGATGAGGTCCCACATCACGAAGACCTCCTCCATCAGGTGCTGGTCGTCCAAGAGCGCCGCCGCGTCGGCGGGCAGCTCCAGCCGCGTGATCTCGGCTGCGGCACGTACAACCCTGCGGTAGCGGGCGGCCTCGCGGTCGGCGAAGATCGCACCCCAGGTGAACGTTGGGATGGCGCGCATCGCAACCGATTCTGGGAACAGGACTGCGGCGTTGGTGTCGTAACCGGGGGTGAAATCAAGGAAGCGGATGGGCACGAACAGCTTGTTCGTGTATTCCTCTTCCACCTCGGCGATGAACTCCGGCCACAGGCCCTCGATCAGAACGGCCTCGACGAACCGGTTGGTGCTGCCGTTCTGGGTGTACATCGGAAACACCACCAGGTGGCGTGTGCCATCGGCGCGGGAGCGCTGTGGCTGGAACGCGACCAGTGAGTCGTAGAAGTCTGGCACGCCGAAGCCTTCGTCCGCCCAGCGGCGAAAGTCGACGACCGACGCTGCGAGATACTCGGCGTCGTGAGGGAACAGCGGCGCGAGTGTCTCAATCGACGAGGTGATCGTGTCGACGTGCCGATGGGCCTCACCTCTCACCGTGACCTCGGGAATCGAACCGTCCTGCACCTGCAGCGCCTGCATCGCGGTGGCGGCCTGCTTCAGCGCCAGCCACGCGGGGTTCGTCTCGACCGACAGAACGTCTTCGACACTTCGACGGGGCTCAGTGTGAACGTCGTCTTCGACGACCTCGGGTTCTCCGACAATTGTTTTTGTTGGGTCTTGCATGAATTGAGACATTGTGAACCTCCCGTCGTGAACGCTGCGGCCAGTTTCTTCATGGCGCATGCCTGAAGGCCGATCGCGTGGATGCCACCGGCTCTCTATTCAGCCTAACCGGGCCGGCCCGGCGTTGTTTTGCGTCCCGGGCGAAAAGTTGCGTGCCCGCCCGCCGAGAGGGGAGCAGATGAGGAAATGATTGCCGGATAACGGCAACGACTGCACTCTCGGCCAGATCGGGGTGTACGAGTAGGTGGGGGGGGCGTGAAGGGACCGGAGGGCGTCAGAAGATCATCGGGCGGTCTTCGTCCTCGACCTCGAGGTTCAGGTCGACGACCACGGGCACATGATCGCTGGGTGCGTCGCCCTTTCGCTCGTCGCGGTGGATGCTCGCATCCGTCACGAGGTCAGCGAACGGCTGCGAGCCCAGGATGAAGTCGATGCGCATGCCCTCATCACGAGGGAAACGCAGTTGCTGGTAGTCCCAATAGGTGTAGCCGGTGGGGATGAACGGCCGTACCACGTCGGTCAGCCCGATCGTCTCGAAGGCGTTGAAGGCGGCGCGTTCGGGCGCCGAGGTGTGGGTGGCGCCCTCGAACGGCCAGGTGGGCCAGACATCCGAGTCCAATGGGGCCACGTTCCAGTCGCCCATCAGGGCCAGGGGCTGGTGGGGGTGCTCCGCCAGCCACCGGGCGGTCGCGTGCTTCAGCTGCGTGAGCCAGTGGAGCTTGTACGCGTAGTGTGGGTCGTCCAGGCTGCGGCCGTTGGGCACGTAGAGGCTCCACAGCCGCACATCGTTCACGGTCACTCCGAGCGCCCGTGCCTCCAGCGGCTGATCCGGACCCTCGGCGCCCTTCAAGAAGCCGGGCATGCCCTCGAAGCTCGTGGCCGGGTCCTCGATCGGCAGACGGCTGGCGAACGCCACACCATTCCATTGGTTGAGCCCGTGAATGGCGAGTTCGTAGCCCGCCTCTTCGAACGCCTCGGCCGGAAACTGCTCGGGCTTGCACTTGATCTCCTGCATGCCCAGCACGTCGATGTCTTCACGCACCAACCAATCGACCACGCGGCCCACCCGAGTTCGGATCGAATTCACATTCCAAGTCGCAACACGCATGCCGCCCAGTCTATTGAGGCGGGCCGCAACCGGGCACGGGTCACTCCCGAGGGTCACCGGCTGCGTGTGCTTTCCGGGCGCAACACCCGTGCCCGGTAGAATCTGTGCCGTGACGGATGCCAGAGAACAACTCATCGCCCATATCTCCAGCGACGCCGTGTTCCACGGCGACTTCACGCTCACCAGCGGCACGAGGGCCAGCTATTACGTGGACCTTCGCCGGGTGAGCCTCGACCACCGGGTGGCGCCGCTGATCGGCCAGGTCATGCTTGACGTGATTGCCGAGATCCCGAATGTGCAGGCCGTCGGCGGGATGACGATGGGGGCAGACCCGGTGGCCGCAGCCATTTTGCACCAGGGGGCAGCGCGCGGACTCGCCTATGACGCGTTCGTCGTGCGGAAGGAGCCCAAGGACCACGGCCGCGGACGCCAGGTCGAGGGCCCCGACCTCGCCGGAAAGCGCGTGATCGTGCTCGAAGACACCTCCACCACGGGCGGGTCACCACTTGCTGCCATCGAGGCGTTGAAGAAGGTTGGCGCCGAAATCGCCGGGGTGGCCGTCGTGGTCGATCGCAACACCGGTGCGCGCGAAGTCATCGAGGCGGCCGGGTACCCGTACTACTACGCGATCGGACTCGACGACCTGGGGCTCGTGTAGTGCAGCCCGGCGATGAGCACCGAACCTCGGCGGCCACACCCTCCGATCCGGATGCCACGCCGGGGCGCCAGAGCCCATCGCCGCAGGTCTCAGCCCATCGCAACCGGCGAACATCCTTGCTGTGGGCGGCCGGCGTCATCGTCAGTGCCGGCATCCTGATCGCGCTCTTCTACCTCGGCACCACCCTGGGAGCGACTCCAGCGGGCCCCTCGGCACGCCCGTCGAGCTCCCCCAGCCTGGCGGCTTCAACGCCCCCCTCTTTCTCGCCATCGCCGCTACCGGTTGTTCCCGAACCCTCCACGGGTCCGGCCGCCGAGGGCGAGCACCCGTGGGACCAGTTGCGCGGGGGCGAATGCCTGCAACCCTTCGACACGCCGTGGGCCGAGACGTTCACGGTCGTCGACTGTGAGAAGCCGCACGCCAGCCAGATGGTGTTCACCGATGTCTTCGAGGGTGGACCCGAAGCGCCCTACCCCGGGGCCGATGCCCTGGCCGAGCAGATCCCGCTGCTGTGCGGCACTCCCGATGTGATCGACTTCGCCGCCGCCGAGGCCTACACCGACATTCGGGTCGAAGGCACCTACCCGTTGACCGACGCGCAATGGGGCGAGGGGCAGCGCAACTACTACTGCTTCGTCAACAGGGCGAGCGGCGATCCGATCGAGGGCAGCCTTGCGGCCGGATAGTGGCAGCGGCGCTGACGGAGTGGGGTTGCTGACGAAGTGGGCGTTGTGACGAAGTGGGCGCCGCCTCGCGGCCTAGGCGATTAGCCTTGGGGGATGCCCAGCCAGAACAACAACCCCTCGATCGAGCACTCGACGAACGGCCTCGGTCCGTGGGTGGGGGTCTGGCCCGAGGGGGACCAGTACGACCCGGATCTGCTGCGCCACGGCGACAGCCGCAACGTGATCGACCGGTACCGGTACTGGCTGATGGACGCGATCGTGGCCGACCTCGATCAGAGTCGGCATCCGTTTCACGTGGCCATCGAGAACTGGCAGCACGACATGAACATCGGCTCCATCGTGCGCAGCGCGAACGCGTTCGGGGCAGACACGGTGCACATCGTCGGCCGCAAACGGTGGAACAAGCGCGGGGCGATGGTCACTGACCGCTACCAGCACGTCAGACATCACCCGGATGTGGCGCACCTCGTCGACTTTGCCGCCACGGAAGAGTTGCCCATCATCGCGATCGACAACGTGCCGGGCAGCGTGATCATCGAGACGTTCGAGTTTCCGGCCCGGTGTCTGCTTCTGTTCGGACAGGAGGGGCCGGGGCTCTCAGCCGAGGCGTTGGAGGCGGCATCCGCCGTCGTTGAGATCAGTCAGTTCGGATCGACCCGGTCGATCAACGCGTCGGCTGCCGCGGCGGTGACAATGCACGCCTGGGTGATGCAGCACGTCAGTTTCAGTCAGTGATCTGTTCAGTCAGTGATCTGCGAAGTTTCGGCCGTCCGGCGTAACGGCAGGGCCGTGCTTCTCCCTGGGCCGTCGCGTAGCTGAGCGAGCAGTGTATTTACGAGCGGTGTATTTACGAGCAGTGGATTTAAAGGCGGACGAAGACGGGTGATCCCCAGAGACTGCCTTGGCGGTGCTGAACCGTGCGGCCCCAGTCAGGCGAGTCGTACATGCCACCGGCACCATCGTAGATGCCGATGTGCTGTCCGGGCCACCAGACCAGGTCGCCGGCCACTGCTTCGGACTGCGAGATCTGGGTGCCCATTGAACCCTGGGCGTCCGCACCGCGCGGCAGGTAGATTCCCACGCCGGCGAATACGTATTGCGTGTAACCGTCGCAGGAGAACGAGTCTGAGGGGTGATTACCCGTACCGTAGGGAACCACGCCGACAAACTGCGATGCGTAGCCGATGACGCCCCCACCGCTATAGGACTGGGGGCCGGCGTAGGTGGCCGGGGAGCTGCCGCCCGAGCCGGAGCTGGCACCGGAGTCGGAGCTGGCCACCGATGCCGAGTTGGCCAGTTCTGCCTGACGCTCCGCTTCCGCAGCGCGCTCTTGCTCGAGGCGCTTCTCCTCGGCGGCGGCATCGAGTTCTTCCTGAGAGGTCGCCTTCACACCGTCGCGGACGACACTCAACGGGGCGGAGATGTTCGTCGTCGTCAGGGTCTGGGCTTCCAGTTGCTGGAGCAGGCGGTTGTGCGCGGCGAACTGGCCGTCGAACACGCCCGTCTGGGCGGCCTGAGCGGGAACAGCGAAGGCGACCATCATTCCCATGCACGCAGCCAAGACTCCGCCGGTTGCGGTGATGCGGCGAACGCGGGCCCGCAGGCTCATCGCGTCTTCGCTGCGACGGCGACGTGCCCGTTCGCTCGGGGCGGGAGGGACGACATCAATGCTGTTGACCGCCGATGAGGGGACAGCCACGGCAGTGGATCTGCGCCCGCGCTTCAACGGTTCAATCGCGTGCTTAGTTCGTAACAAAAAAATAGCTCCGGTACCAGTACAGGCTTCTCGTGTCAGTTCTTCAGGCTTTTGTGTCGGGTCGTTACACAAGCGTAACAATCCAACTAACTTAGATGATGCTCGGGCCATGCGCAACCCGAAGGTCCTTGAACGGTGGAAACCCGCGACGAACAGGCGGTGGGCGGGAGGGGCCCAACTTCTGGGGATATGTTCACCACGCGGCCAAAGCAAGCGGCGGATTAGGCTGAGGGGTTGAACTGGAGGATCATCCCGAATGAATCACGATTCATTGCCCCCGTCCATAGCGCCCCGAGACCAGCTGCTCGCCGAGGAGCAGGCTTTTTTGTTCGCCGGCATCCCGGGTTCGGCGCCCCAACCGGTGTCTGGGGCTCCGAGGATGCCCGCCACGGTGATCTCCCGGCCGCGACTGACCGATTGCATTCGGCCGACCACCCCACTTACCGTCGTTCGCGCCCCGGGCGGTGCGGGCAAGACCGTACTGCTTGCCGAATGGTGCAAGGCGGCAGACGGCGACGCAGCTCCCGGCGTGTGGTTCACCGCCGATGAGGCCACAGCAGACAGGCTCTCATTCTGGAGTGCGGTGATCACCACGTTGCATGACGCCGGCCTGGTTCGGCCGGGGGCGGCCCTCGGCACGATGATCCCGGCGCTGGCGGCAACCGATGATCTGCGACGGCTGCTGCAACGGGGCCTGCGGCAGCTTCCCGATGGATTGATTCTGGTCATCGACTCCTTCGAGTTCGTGACCGACCCGGAAGTTCATGATGATCTGGTGTGGTTGCTCGGCCACGTGCCGAACCTGGCCGTCGTGGTGGCGACGCGGACCGTGAGCTCGCTCGAGTCTGCCTCGGTGCGGGTTCGCCTGGACGTGAATGTCGTGCCCCCCGAGGAGTTGCTCTTCACTGTTGATGAGATTTCGGCGGTGCTTGGCTCAGAGGGCCTCGACCCTTCGCTGGCTGAGAAGGTTCACCGATCCGTGGGTGCGCTGCCGCTGATGGTTCGCGCGGTCGCCCTCGCCCTCTCGCGGGATGGTGCTGAAGCGAACAAGGCCGACCTCAGCGAATACCTGGATTCGGCCGGCACGGATATCGTGCGCGAGTTGATCCTCGACGTCGATGGTGGTACCGGCCGGTTCTTGGATTTTCTGATGAGGATTTCGCTGGCAGACGCTGTGAACGTTCAGCTCGCAGAGCGGATGGCGGATCCCACCCACGCGCGGGAGCTGCTTCTCGCCGCTGAGAACAGCGGACTCGGAGTGCGCAGCAAGGGAGAAGACGGAACCCTTCGCCTCACTCCGCTCGTGAGGGACGCTTTGCAGAGAGAGTTGCGCTGTCGGCTCCCGCGCGAGGTGGAACCGTTGACACGCATCCTGATCCAATGGAAACAGGAGCGCGGCGAGTACCTCGGGGCATTCGCTCTCAGCGTCAGCTTGGGTGACTACGCGCTCGCGTCCCGCGTGGCCCAGCAGGACTACCTCAACCTGCTGGAAAAGCACCACCTCCGGGTACGGGAACTGATCGGAGAGCTGTCGCTTCTGACACTCCGGCGGTATCCGCTGCTGGCGTTGCTGCTCGCTCTGATCTACAACGCACAGAAGACACATCGCGTGCGAGCATTGGAACTGTTCGGCGTTGCCGTGCTGGGCACCCGACTGCACGCGAAGACTGCGAGTGCGGAGGAGCGCGCGCTGTTCTCAGGGCTGGAAAGCGTTGCCCTGCGAATCTCCGGGCGTGTCACGGGATCCCGAAGGGCTGCCGAGACCTTTCTGGACACCCTGGATCAGATGACTCCAGACGAGCGCGAGCGCATGGCCCGGATTTTGCCACCGCTGATGGACCAGGTCGGCATCACGATCCTGTATCTCGGTGACGTGGACCGTGCGCTGGAGCTGTTTCGAGCCAGCTACAGCCTTCCTCCCCAGCAGCAGCAGCCGGCGTTGCACGCCCTCAGCCTCATCGCTGGAGGTTTGGCGATTCAGGGCGAGATCCTCCAGGTGCGGCAGGTTCTCGAATCCGCTCGGGGGGCCGACTGGCCGGATGGCTGGCGCGATGGCTACCGGGGAGCGCTTTACCACGTGGCCGAGGCACTTCTCGCGCTGGAGGAGTTTGATTCACGGCGCGCCATTGAGCACGTGACCGTCATGGATCCGCACATCGAGACGATCGAGCACTGGGCGTTCTTCGCCCATGCACGTGCCATCGCGGAGCTTGGCCTGGGGAATGCGGTGGAGGCCGAGAGCCAGTTGAGGCTGCTGATGCAGCGCGGAGTGCGACCGGCGACCACGCCGCTCACCCAGACCCAGCTGAGCATCACGCGAAGTATTCTCCTGCTGGCATCCGGCCGGGCCGGGGAGGCCGCCGGTGTTCTGAAAAGACTTCCACAGACCTTTCCGAGGGTGGCCATCGCCAGGGCACGGGTGCATCTGGTCACCGACAAGCCGGAGGAGGCAATTGCCGTGTTGTCTGCGCTCAGCCTCGATGCGCTTCCGCCACGCCTTGTGACGGAGTCACAGCTGATCATCGCTGCAGCCGCTCACCGCCGGGGTCAGACCGAACTTGCCCTGGACGCACTGCGGCAAGCGACCAGCACAATGATGGACTGCGGGCTGCGGCAACCCCTGATGCTCATCCCGGCAAGTGACCGTCGCGCGCTCGCGGAGTTGTCCGGAACCGGTAGCGACGCCGCGACCCTCCTCCTCGACTCCCGCGTTCCGGACGTGTTACCGGCCCAGGCCGAAAAAGTCACCCTGACCAAGCGCGAGCACCTCGTGCTCACCAGCCTCGTCGACCACCCGGGTCCCACTGAGATCGCGGAACAGCTGTTCGTTTCTGTGAACACGGTGAAGAGCCAATTGCGCAGCATCTACCGCAAGCTCGACGTGAACAGTCGTGAGGATGCGTTGGCGCGGGCGACCGAACTCGGCCTCGTCGGGCGGTGAACCGCTCGAAGTGCCGCCGTCTGGTGCGTGGGGTACGCGCCGCAGAGAGCGGGAATCCGGCGCGATAGGATCGGGCATGTGAATAGTGACAATTTGCTGGGGGTACCGCCGACGCTGCTGCCCGCCGACACCGAACTGGCCGACGCCCTCGCCCAGGCTGCACGAACTGGGGTGCCACTCGAAGGCGTGGTCGCCGAGCACCCCACCGCATCACTTGGTTGGGCGTTGCTTGCCGACGAGGCATTCGATTCTGGGCGTGTGATCGAGGCGTACGCCTTCGCCCGGGTCGGTTACCACCGTGGACTGGATGCGCTGCGCAGGGCCGGTTGGCGCGGGCAGGGGCCTGTCCCGTACGCCCACGAGCCCAACCGCGGGGTGTTGCTCTCGTTGTACGCCCTGATGCGAGGTGCTGAGGCGATCGGTGAGACAGACGAGGTGGCACGTCTGGCCTCATTCCTGCGTGACGCAGACCCGACCGCGATCGAGCAGATCGAGGCGGAGATCCGGCGCCTCGCCGAGGCGAACCCGCCGACCGAAGTTTTTGTCATCAGAGGGGAAGACTGACATGCCCGCGATTGTTCTGATCGGCGCCCAATGGGGCGATGAGGGAAAAGGGAAGGCCACCGACCTTTTGGGCCCCCGTGTCGACTACGTGGTGAAGTTCAACGGCGGCAACAATGCCGGACACACGGTCGTGGTCGGCGATGAGAAGTATGCGCTGCACCTGCTTCCCTCGGGCATTCTGGCCCCCAACGTCATCCCGGTCATCTCCAACGGCGTGGTGGTCGACATCGAGGTCTTGTTCGACGAACTCGATGCGCTGATCGAACGCGGTGTCGACGTCAGCCGGCTCATCGTCAGCGCCAACGCGCACGTGATCACGCAATATCATCGCACTCTCGACCGGGTCACCGAGCGCTTCCTCGGCAAGCGACAGATCGGCACCACAGGCCGCGGGATCGGTCCCGCATATGCCGACAAGATCAACCGGGTGGGAATCCGAATCCAGGATCTGTTCGACGAGAACATCCTGCGTCAGAAGGTCGAGGGTGCGCTCCACCAGAAGAACCACATGCTTGTCAAGGTATATAACCGGCGGGCGATCCTCGTCGATGAGATCGTCGACGACCTGCTCTCATACTCCGAACGTTTGAAGCCGATGGTGGCAGACACGGCACTGGTGCTGTCGCAGGCCTTGGACGCCGGCAAGACCGTGCTCTTCGAAGGCGGCCAGGCGACCATGCTCGACGTCGACCACGGCACCTACCCGTTCGTCACCTCATCGAATGCGACCAGCGGCGGCGCGGCAACCGGTTCGGGGGTGGCGCCGAACCGGATCGACCGGGTGATCGCCGTCGTCAAGGCCTACACGACGCGCGTCGGAGCCGGGCCCTTCCCGACCGAGCTCTTCGACGCCTCCGGCGACTTCCTGCGCGACAACGGGTTCGAATTCGGCACGACCACGGGTCGGCCCCGCCGTTGTGGGTGGTACGACGCACCGATCGCCCGCTACACCGCGCGCATCAACGGGGTGACCGACTTCGTGTTGACCAAGCTCGACGTGCTCACCGGTTTGGAGACCATACCGGTCTGCGTCGCCTACGACGTCGACGGGGAACGCCACGACGAAGTTCCGGTCTCACAGTCAGACTTTCATCACGCGATACCGATCTATGAAGAGTTTCCCGGCTGGGATGAAGACATCACCGGCGTGCGTGAGTTCGACGACCTGCCGAAGAACGCGCGCGATTACGTACTCGCGGTCGAGGCGATGAGCGGATCACGAATCTCAGCGATCGGCGTGGGTGCCGACCGGGAGGCGATCGTCGTCAGGCACGACCTGCTCGACTGAGCCGCCGAGCGAGCACGGACGGCTTCAGAAGGGTTGTAATCTCAACTGTGACATCGATAAGGGACAGGCTGCGCTCGGCCACAATACTTTTCCAGTTCTTAGGGATGGGCCTGGCCTGGGGATCCAGCTTCCTGTTCATGAAGGTCGCACTCGAGGGCGTCTCATTCGGCCAGGTTGTCTGGACGAGGCTGATCCTGGGCAGCATCCTCCTGGGCCTGTTCATGCTGGTTCGCCGACAGGCACTGCCTCGAGAACTCGTCGTGTGGGCGCACTTCACGGTCATCGCGATCACCGGGTGTGTCATCCCCTACCTGCTCATCTCCTGGAGCGAACTGTTCATCTCGTCGTCTTTGGCCAGCATCTACAACGCGGTCACGCCGATCGCAACGGCGCTGATGGTGACACTCGTCTTTCGGGTCGAGGCGCTGAACCGCAGCCAGTTCCTCGGGGTCGCGATCGGAATCATCGGCGTGCTGGTGATCATCGCGCCCTGGCAGGTGGCCGGTCTGACCGGTGACCTCACGGGGCAGCTGGCGTCAATCGGGGCGACTTTTTCCTACGGATTCACCCTGGCCTACATGAAGAAGTTCATCAGCCACAGGCCGATCCCCGGCATCACCGTTGCGTTCATGCAGATCGGCATCGCCGGGTTCATCATGCTGCTGCTGACCCCGATCGTGATCAGTCATGAACTGTCGCTCAACGTGTGGGTGGTGCTCTCGCTGGTCGCCGTGGGCGTGCTCGGAACAGGTTTCGCCTACATCTGGAACATCAACGTGCTGCGTGCGTGGGGCCCGACCGCCACCTCGACCGTCACCTACGTGGTGCCCGTTGTCGGGGTAGCGTTGGGGGTGCTTATCCTGAGCGAGACGCTGAGCTGGAACGAGCCCGCCGGAGCCCTCTTGGTGGCATTGGGCATCCTGCTCACGCAACAACGGATCCGGTTGTCGTTCGATTGGCGCGGGCGACGCGTGAAGCCGGGCGCGATCCCGGCGACCGAGCAGGACGCCGCCGAGCTCTGACCGCCGTGCTGCTGTGGTGACCCCGATGCCGGGTATCGGGTAAATTTGACTATATGGCAGGCCAAGTACTTCCCCCAGATAACGGCAGCACGAGTGACGCGGAGCTCTCGCCCATGCAGGCTGACGCACACCCAGACATCCGCGGCATCCGTGACAGCATCGACAACATCGACGCCGCGCTGGTGCATCTGCTGGCCGAACGGTTCAAGTTCACGCAGCGCGTGGGCGAGTTGAAGGCCGAGAGCGGGATTATGCCCAAAGACGAGGCACGTGAGGCCAGACAGATCGCCCGGTTGCGCGAGATCGCGGTCGCGTCAGGGCTCGACCCGATGTTCGTCGAAAAGTTTCAGGGATTCATCGTGACCGAGGTGGTCAGGCTGCACCACCGCATTGCCGGCACCGAGACCGAACCCGACGTTGTGGCGTGAGTGTGCGGGGCGACGGCGGCGCACCCGGTTGGGATCCGCAACGGCTCCCCAGGCACGACGGGGCGGTGGCAGTCGTCACCGGCGCAAATGCCGGGCTCGGTTTCTTCACGACGTACGCGCTCGCGTCGACGGGTATGCGGGTTGTGCTGGCGTGCCGCAATCGGGAACGGGCGGATGCCGCCCTACGCGCCGTCCGAACGCGCCTGCCTGGTGCAGACCTCGACGTGCTGCTCCTGGACACCGCAGATCTGGCCTCGGTGCGCCGTGCGGGCGAGCGGGTGGCCGCCTACGAACGGCTCGATGTCCTGGTGGCGAACGCGGGCATGGTGCACCCTCCCCGCCGCCGCATGGTGAGCCCAGACGGAAATGAGCTCGTACTGGCGACGAACCACCTCGGTCACTTCGCGTTCATCCAGGCGGCGATGCCCGCCCTGGCGCGCACAACCGGCAGCCGAGTGGTGAACCTCGGCAGCATGGTCAGTCGGCTGATGCCCTCGCAGCTCACCGACCTGCAGCTCGAGCAGCACTACAGCGCGGCCCGCGCGTACGCACAGTCGAAGATCGCCGTGCAGTCGTTCGGCTTCGAGCTTGACCGTCGGCTACGAGACGCGGGCCTCGGAGTGAGCTCCCTGGTCGCGCATCCGGGGTACGCGATCAGCGGGAACACCCCGCGTGTGCCCGGGGTGAACGAACCCACCGGGCCCCGACGATTCGTGGATTCCCTGCAGCAGCTGATCGGCGCACAGGGCAAGAACCGCGGAGCCGAAGCTCTCGTGCGTGCGGCGCTCGATCCGGCCGTGACCGGCGGGCAGTACGTCGGACCGCGTTACGTCGTTCGTGGCGCGCCCGTTGTGCAGGCTCCAACGAGGGCGAGCCTTGATCCGGCAGTCGCGGGCCGCCTGTGGTCGCTCTCCGAGCAGTACACGGGTACCTCGTTCGTGCTGTAGCCGGCAATCGTGGGCGTCAGAAGCTCAGAAGCTCAGAAGCTCAGAGGCTCAGAGGCAGCAGGAGTCCGGCGAGGCACAGGGACCGTCGGCGAGTCTCTCATCCTGAGTTTTCGCACTCGGGAGATGTGGTCGCAGCCCGCATCAGGGGCGGCCTCAGGCTCCGACGGTCGGCCCGAAGTGTGCGGGCAGGGTTCCGCGGTGCACCCGTGCGAGTTCGTCGAGTTCGATCCTGAACAGGTCTTGCACCTCGAGGGCAGGAGCGGCGGCATCCGTCACCCCGATGCGCAAGACGGGATAACCGCGGCCGTCGCACAGCCCGCGAAAGCGCACGTCGTCTTCTCGGGGCACACTCACGAGCACACGGCCGGCCGACTCGGAGAACAGCGCAGTGGTCGCGTCGACCCCGTCGCGCTCCATGATCTCGGTGAGCCAGACGCGGGCACCGACGCCGAAGCGCAAGACGCACTCGGCCAGGGCCTGCGCCAGCCCGCCATCGGCGAGGTCGTGCGCAGAAGCGATCAATGACTGCTTTCCGCCGGCCGCAATCAATGAGGCCAACGCCTTCTCCTCGGCGAAGTCCACCACGGGGGGCAGCCCGCCGAGATGGTTGTGGAGAACATCGGCCCAGGCAGACCCGTCGAGCTCTGTGCGGGTGACGCCCAGCAGGTAGATGTTGTCGCCCTCGTCCTGCCACCCACTCGGGATGCGGTGTGCGACGTCGTCGATCACCCCGAGCACGGCAACGACCGGGGTCGGGTGGATCGGCGTGTCCCCGGTCTGGTTGTAGAAGGAGACGTTGCCGCCGGTGACGGGAATCTCGAGCTCGAGGCAACCGTCGGCGAGACCCTCGACAGCCTGGACGAACTGCCACATGACTTCCGGGTTCTCGGGGCTGCCGAAGTTCAGGCAGTCGCTGACGGCTGCCGGCGTTGCTCCGCTGACGGCGACGTTGCGGTGCGCCTCGGCCAACGCGAGTCGGGCGCCGGCGCGCGGATCGAGCTGGCAGTAGCGCCCGTTGGCGTCGAGGGCGATCGCGAAACCGAGCCCGGACTCTTCGTCGACGCGCACCATTCCGGCGTCGTCGGGAAAACTGAGTGCGGTGTTGCCCATCACGTAGCGGTCGTACTGGTCGGTGATCCAGCTCGGATCGGCGAGGTTCGGGCTGCCGAGCAGCGCAAGCAGCTGGTGGCGCAACTCGTCGCCCGACGATGCGCGAGGAAGCGCCGCGGCCGTGTCGGCCTGCAGGGCGTCGAGCCAACCCGGGCGGGCCACCGGGCGTTCGTAGACGGGGCCGTCCACGGCCACGGTCGTCGGGTCGACATCGACGATGCGCTCGCCGTGCCAGTCGATGGTGAGCCGGCCGGAATCGTCGACTTCGCCGAGCACGCTGGTTTCGACATCCCACTTGGAGGTGACGGCGAGAAAGGCGTCGAGCTTGTCTGGGGCCACGATCGCCATCATGCGTTCCTGGCTCTCCGACATCAGAATCTCTTCGGCGGTGAGGCTGGGATCGCGCAGCAGCACGCTGTCGAGATCGACGTGCATGCCGCCGTCGCCGTTGGCGGCCAACTCGCTGGTGGCACAGGAGATCCCTGCGGCGCCGAGGTCTTGGATCGCTTCGACCAGTTCGCCTGCGAACAGTTCGAGGCAGCACTCGATCAGCACCTTCTCGGCAAACGGGTCGCCCACCTGGACAGCGGGGCGTTTGGTCGCCCCGCCTTCCTCGAACGAATCCGATGCGAGAATGGATGCCCCACCGATACCGTCACCGCCGGTTCGAGCCCCAAAAAGGACGACCTTGTTGCCCACCCCGGTGGCGTTGGCCAGATGTAGGTCCTCGTGTCGGAGCACCCCCACGGCGAGAGCGTTGACGAGCGGGTTTCCCTGGTAGATCGGATCGAACCAGGTTTCGCCGCCGATGTTGGGAAGTCCGAGACAGTTGCCGTAGCTGGAGATGCCTGCCACCGCTCCATGCACGACGCGGGCTGTGTCGGGCGCATCGATGGCCCCGAAGCGCAGGGCGTCCATGACGGCTACGGGGCGTGCTCCCATCGAGATGATGTCGCGCACAATTCCGCCGACGCCGGTTGCCGCACCCTGGAACGGTTCGATGAACGAGGGGCTGTTGTGGCTCTCCACCTTGAAGGTGACCGCCCAACCTTCACCGATGTCGACCACGCCGGCGTTCTGACCCATTCCGACCATCAAATTCTTGGTGCTGGCCTCAGTGGTCTTCTCGCCGAATTGGCGCAGGTAGATCTTCGACGACTTGTAGGAGCAGTGCTCGCTCCACATCACCGAGTACATGGCGAGTTCGCCGCTGGTCGGGCGCCGGCCCAGAAGCTGCTTGATCTGCTCGTACTCGTCGGACTTCAGGCCGAGGGCCGCGTACGGCTGCTCATTGTCAGGGGTCGCGGCGGCATTCTCAACGGTGTCGACAACCGAATCAGGTCGGGGGGTCACGAGACGCAAGGCTCCAATGGTGTCAAGGGCGGGCCGAATGCCTCAATCCTACCGTTGGTGCCCACGAGCGGCCGCCCCTCATCTCTGCGCGAACGGCGAGGGCGGCGGGCCGATTTCCGACCCATGTTGACCCCCATTTCGAGGGAGGCAGGCCGTGCTGGACCCCTGAGATTCCGCGAGTTCTTCGAACCTCAAGATGGCCCAATTGAAACTTGAGCCACCCTTGAGCGTCAGTTGAGTCTTCTTCATTAGCGTCTAGGCAGGAGCTCAAGCAGGGGAAGAGGGCACACAGCCTTCTGCGTGATTCGTGCGCTTGAGCATCTGGACACGGGGTCTCGTGGAGATCCGTCGTTCACCGCCACTCATCCGCAATCTTTGAAAGGGTTCATCATGAGCCAGTCAGCCACTCCCGCCGCCCGCCGTCGCAAGCGCGGCACCGTCATCCGCCTCTCACTCGCCGGCCTCGCGCTGGTCGGAATCGGCGCCGCGGCCACCACTGCGGCCTGGACCGACAACGTGTTCTTCTCGGCCACCGCGACAACCGGAACGTTCAACCTCCAGGGCAGCGTGGATGGCACCACGTTTGTGGAGGGCGACAGCCTCGGTACAGCCATCACCGTGCCCGCCACCTCGCTGACCGGACTCACCCCCGGAGACACGAAGACGGTGACCCTCACAATCAAGAACGTGGGAGACCTGGCCGCCACCCTCGGTGCGAGCACGGTGACCCCGACCGGCGTCATCTTCACCGGCACCACCCCGGCAACGGCACTCGTCACGGCTGATGTGACCGGTAAGACCCTCGCCCCGGGCGCCTCGACGACGCTCACCCTCACGGTGGCCGCGCCCACGACCTGGGACAGGAATGTCGCTTACCAGGGCAAAACAGGAACTGTGGTCGTGAAGGTCGCCGGCGCCTCCAGCTAGTACGACCGTCGCGGCCGGCTCCGCGAAGGAGCGGCCGCGATACCCCGAAAAGCATGCCGCCGCATCCGGCACCGACCCGAACGGTGCCGGATGCAGCGGCGTGCGAAACCCAACCATCCATCAGCCCAGGCACAGTCAGAGGGAGCACCCATGCGCGCACTTCGAGTGATCGGCAACTCGGTGCTCTGGATCGTCGCCTTCGCCGGCGTGCTGGCCGGGGGCCTCTGGGTGGCAAATGCCCTCGGGCTGGTGCAGCCTCTGGTGGTCGTATCCGGATCGATGGAGCCCGGCATCATGACCGGTGACCTGGTCTTCTCCACTCCGATCCAAGCCGCTGACCTCGCCGTCGGCGACGTGGCGACGCTGCCGTCCACCCTCACCGGAAAGCTGGTCACTCACCGCGTCATCGACATCACGGCCGGCCAGGAAGCGGGCCGATTCCTTGTGCACATGAAGGGCGACGCCAACGAGTTTGCCGACAGCGAGGAATACGTCGTGAGCGGCTCCGTCTGGACTCCGTTCACACAGATAACCGGCGGCGGATACCTGTTGTCCACCGTGACGAAGCCCGGCGTCGTGATCCCACTCGCGATCACCCTACTGGCGATGATCGCCCTGAGCACGCTGCCTCGTCCCGAAGACGAGGACGGCGCGGAAGCGGTGAGCGATCGAACCCGGGACGACGCTGGCGCGGGCTCCGATCCGAACGGCGGCGCAGACCGGACTGACGGGTGCGTGTTCCCCGTAGACGCGCCCGCGTTCGCCGGAATTCGGGCATGAGCACGCCGAGTCGGCGTCCAATCGTGAGAATGCGCTTCATCAGGCTGAGTGCAGCGGCGCTTGGCCTGATTCTGCTTGGCACTGCCGCACCAGCGATGACCCAGCCCACCTCGGCCGCCTGGACCGATCAGGTGCACTTCGCGGCTCCGGTCACCTCGGGAACCTGGAACACGGTCCCTCCCGCGGGCCGTGCCCAGCTCACCTTCTACGGCCAGCCCCGGTTCGAGTACCCCAGCGAGAAGACGCTCACGTTCCACGGAATGATCGGCAACCAGGTCACATCCGGCCCGGGCCAGCCGGTCACTGACCTGACCATCCGACTTTCGGTTCCGGCGGCACTTCCCCTCAACGTCCAGAAGATCGAGTCTTCGGCGAATTGGGCCCTCGGCGCCGGCCCAGTCGTCGTTGGCGGCGCGAAAATTTTCGAATTCACGTATGTGGGCGCTCCGATCCCCGTCTACGGCGGCACCGATGCGTTCAAAGCAACATTCACCGTGCCCTGTGGTCGCGGGGATGCCGGGAAGGCATTCTCGACCATCACCACTGTCTCCTCCCCCCAGGCCAATGCTTCGATCAGCGCTGCCGGAACGATCACGATCCCCAGCTACTGGAACGGGTGCAAACCCTGACCTGAATCACCTCCAGTGAGTTTGCTGTGCGCGGCGGCGGGCGGCACGGCAGCGATTCACCACTCGGCTACGATTCATGGAGTATCGAGTGGACACTCGATCCCACGACGCGAGGGAGCCGGACGATGCCGAATGCGCGACGAGTGGCCGTCGTCATCGAGGATGACGCCGACATTCGCCAACTGCTCGCGGCCGTGCTGGAGCAGGCCGGTTTCGAGACGGTGCTGACCGGCAACGGCCTGGACGGAGTCGAAGCGGTGCGTGTGCACGACCCCGTCGTCACCACCCTGGACGTGAGCATGCCCGGGATCGACGGCTTCGAGACCGCGAAGCGCATCCGGGCGATCAGCTCCACCTACTTGATCATGCTCACCGCTCGGGCCGAGGAGATCGACACGCTGCACGGCCTTGAGTCGGGGGCTGACGACTATGTGACCAAGCCGTTCCGCCCGCGTGAGCTGCGCGCCCGGATCGAGGCGATGCTGAGACGTACCGAGGCAGCCCGTTCGGCACGCCCGAGCAACGAGCGGGTCGAGGTCACCCAGGCCGAGGGTGAGGTCGCGCGGGAAACATCCGACGAGAGCTCCGACGCCAGCCAACCGGCCGTATCCGTGTCAGGAGCGGTCGCGGCCGCCGATCCGGGAGAGGCCGTCTGGAGCGAGCATCGTGGTCTGCGGCTGAACTCGCAAGAACACCGAGTTGTCTTCAACGGTGGTGAGGTCGAGCTGACCCGCACCGAGTTCCGGCTGCTCGAGGGCTTGTTGCGCTCCGGGCGACGAGTGCTCAGCAAGGCCGAGCTGGCTGAGATGCTGCGTTCTGAGGGTGCCGCGTTCTATGTCAGTGAGGCCGACAAGCGCGCGGTTGAAGTGCATCTGGCCAACCTTCGCCGCAAGCTCGGCGACAACCCGGTCAGGCCGCGCTGGATCGAGACCGTGCGTGGGGTCGGTTACCGGCTCACCTCGGGGCGAGAATTTTCGGCCGACCTCTGATCGGCGGTCACCGGGTACCCGACGCTCGACACGACCACCCGATTCCCTCCTGCCGAGGATGCCTCGTCGCACGCCTCGCGGGCTGCGCAATTCATTCGCTGGAAGTCGTATCCGCACGGCCCGCTCAGAGCGACCCCCACGCTCAGGGTCGGGCGCAGACCCGCAAGCTGGGTGATCGGCGCTTCGAGCAGAATGGTTTGCAGGGCCGCAGCGGCGGCACGCGCGTCCTCTGCGTCGGCGATCGGGGTGGCCATCACCAGCCGCCCCGGTCCGGCCTGGCCGATGTCCGAATGCGGGGGGCCGAATCGTCGCACGAATGAGATGTAGTGGCCCAACACCAGATCACCTTGGGCCCGACCGAAGGCCGTATTGATCTCGCTGAGGTTGTCGAGATTCAGATGGAGCAGCGCGAGCGATTCGCCGTGATGCTGGCAGCGTTCCAGCCAGTCCTCGACGACGATCTCGAAGGAGTCAGCCCGCAGCACCTTTTGCTCTGTATAGCCGGTCTGGCCGTAGTCGTGAAATATCGCCGTGCCGGACCGTGCCCGTTCCGCGCGCATGTTCGACATGGTTGTCGCCAGCACCGGGATCAAGATCATGGTCACGATGGCGGTGGTGTTCGACCCGACCGACTCGAGGAAGAATTCACTGTCGGCACCAAATACGGTGAGTCCGATCAGCCGGAGCAGATAGAAGGCGCTCTGGACGGAGAAGATCACGGTGAGGGTGACTGATCCGATCTCCTGGTGCTGGCGGCCGCGCGCAAGCTCTAGCGCTGCTGCGGCCGCGAACACCGCGACACCGGCGAAGTACACTTCCGCGCCCGCCCAGGCGCCGCCGGCGGGGCCCTGCAGCCACGCGGCCAGGGCTGCCGCGACACCGGCCGTGGCGATCACCGGATAAAGCGGTCTTCGGCCGTTCCGCACCCGGCATCCCCCCCAGAACAGGCCGGACCCGACCACCATCGCCGTGTTTCCCACCCCGCCGGCCCACCAGGCGTCGGCGCTGAGTGAGAAGACCAGAAAGCTCAAGGTCGTGAGCATGCCTGACATGTACGCGACCGACCAGATACGCCCGGTGTCGTTGTCCTTATAGGCCAAGGTGCCGATGATGTACATGGTCGACGAGACCACGACAACGATCGCGCTGGCCAGGGCGAGTGTCCAGGTGTCAAACTGCATACGTCTCCTCGGAATCGGTCAGGGCTGGGCGGGGTTCGCTGGCCCGGCCAGCCGTGGGAAGGGTGAGTAGCACGGTCGTGCCGTCACCGACAGCGCTTCGCACGGTCAGGTCACCGCCGTGGCGGCGCATGAGGTCGCGGCTGATGCCCAGTCCCAGTCCGCTGCCGTGCACGCTGGAGTTGCGCACAGCCTCCGAACGGAAGAAATGCTCGAAGAGGCGCGGTTGCTCGTCTTCGGGGATTCCGATCCCGGTGTCACGCACCTCCAGGCGCACGGTGCCGTCCTGCTCCGACATCTCGATCGTCACGGCGCCGTTGTCCACGTTGTATTTGATGGCGTTGGAGAGCACGTTGTCCACCACCTGGCGCAGCCGTGAACCGTCCGCGATGACAGCGGTCGGGAGCTTCGACAGGATATCCACTCGAATGCCGCGTTCGCGCGCCCGGGGTTCGAGGGACTCGACGGACTGCGTGACGATGTCGACCAGGTCGCAGCTCGCCAGGGTGAGTGTCAGCGGTCGCATTCCGTCGCGGGACGCGGAAAGAATATCGGCGACCAATTCGAGTAGGCGGTTTGCGTTGCGGTACGCGATCGCCAACTTGTCTGTCGTCGCGGATGTGAGTTCGCCGCTGTCGATCACGAGTTCGAGGTAACCGAGAATCGAGGTGAGGGGGGTGCGTAGTTCGTGGGAGACGGATGCGATGAGGTCGTCGCGAGCGCGAACGGCACTGAGCTCGGCGGTGATGTTTCGGGAGACCACGACGCTGCCGTCGTAACGGCCGGCATCGTCGCCGAGGTGCCGAGCCGTGACTTGGAAGGCGGAACGCTTCGTGCCCGGTTCGCCGGCCCAGACCGTGACCGCGTCGAATTCCTCCCCGCGCAGGGCGCGCTGGAGCGGCGAGTCACCGGGTGCCAGCGTGAGCGACCGTTCGTCGCTCAGAGGCGGAGCGATCCGGCTGGGGCCGGCAGACGAGTCCAGCCCGAGGGGCATTTGTGACTGGGCCTGGTTGATCAGAGTGATCTGCCCGGCCGGGCCGATGCGGACCACCCCGAAGTCCACGGTGTCGAGCACCTCGACCAGCAGCTCTTCACTGCTTCTCGAATGCGCCAGGGCGCCTTCAAGAAGCTCCGCCTGCTTGCGGAGCAGGACGCGCTGGGCGGCCGACCGGCGCGACGTGAGATGGCTCGAGGTTGCGACGAAGGCGATGACAAGCGGCAGCAGCAGAAAGCTCGGGATTGAAGCCGCCGTGAGCCGCTCCCCGCCCAGGATGAGGTCGGCCCACGTGCAGGCCCACACGGTGGCCACGCTCAGGATGGCTCCCGGCCGGCCGAAACTCTTCGACAACCAGATGACCGGGAACACCCAGAGCAGACCGAATCCCAATTCGGGCTGGTCGTTGCGAAGTACGGCGATCACGAAGATGTCGAGCAGGGGGAGGATCATCGCCCACCGGCGCGAAATCCGGTTCCAGGGGACGAGGACGGCCGCCGCGCAGCTGAGAAACGCGACCACGACGGTGCCGAAGAACAGCAGCGGATCCAGCCAATTGGAGCTGAACAGCAGCATCATGCCGAACACGGCCAGCAGGACCGCGCCGAACATGAGTTGGGAGAGCGCGATGGCGCGGTTCGTGTGGTGCGCGACGAAACGCGTGTGGCGGGCGGATTCCGTCGGCATGGTTCGACTTTAGTGCCGTGGCGGAGCCGCCTGGTTCGGTGCCCCGCGTGAGCGGGTGTGTCGCTCAGTGATTCAGCGGCTCCAGCCGCCGGGAGGGCCGACGATGAGCAACGAGGTCATGATCACGATGATCCCGACCACGAACAGCGCACCGAGCACCACCGGGTGATTCAGGAACCAGCGCAGCAGGCGACTCACCCAGGTGTGGTCTCGGGGGTCGTCGGTGGCGGTCATCCGCCATCTCCCGTCGAGCTTTCCACGCCTGTCCAGCCAGACGTCGAACGGGATCGTTGCGTATGGCACGATCGCGGTGAAGACGGCAAAGACGATCTGGCCCACCGCCCACCGCTGGTTGACGCCCACCAGAACGGCTGTCAATGCGTAGGTGATGAACACGAAACCGTGGATCGAACCGCCGATGAGAACGGGCAGGGTGCCGAGGTCGAAGCCGTACTTCAGGATCATGCCGGTGATCAGCAGCGTCCAGGTGATCGCCTCAGCGATCGCGACGGTGCGGTAGAACAGGCGCGGGGTGAGCCCGGACGGTACAGTCTCGCGTGTGGAGGCAGCCTCGCGTGTGGAGGCAGCCTCGGACGAGGGGATGACGGGGGTGGGAGGGGTCGTTGAAATAGGCACGTCTCCATCTTGTCAGGAACTGCAGTGCTCGGGCATCGATCGAAAGTTTGACAACGGGTGGGTGTCGGCCGGTACAGAGTCGATCCCGCCAGGACGCTGTTCTGGAAGGGACTGTTCTGGAAGGCGTTGTTCTGGAAGACGTTGTTCTGAAAGGGGTTGTTCTGGAAGACGTTGTTCTGAAAGTGGAGCATCACCGGAATGATCAGGTTGCCGTGTGAGGATGTGAAGCTGTGACTTTCTTTAGCGAACTCCCCGTCTGGCTCACCGTCGCCCTGTGGTCTATAGCCGCCATCGTGCTGTCGGTGGTTGCGACCTACGTGTTTGGCGTGACCTTTCGCGTCGTGGGCCGAGGCAGACCCTGGTCAACGATGTTTCGGGCACGCATGCGCTCGCCGCTGTTCTTCCTGCTCCTGGTCATCCTGCTGTGGGTCGTCTTCTCCTGGGGGCTCCCCGAACCCCTCCCTCCGCTCACCCAGAGTTTCAGGATCGCTCTCATCCTGACCGCGGCGTGGGCGGTGGGGTCGGCCGCGATCTTCACCGCCGATCTGGCTCTGTCCCGCTACGCGCTCGACGGTTCCGACGGCTGGCAGGCGCGTCGGGCGCGCACCCAGTTCCAGATCGTGCGCCGGCTCATGATTGCTGCGACAATCATCGTCGCGGTGGGGGCGGCCCTGCTGACCTTCCCGGGAGTGCAGGCTGTGGGAGCGGCCGTTCTGGCATCAGCCGGTGTGCTCTCGGTGATCGCGGGACTCGCCGCGCAGTCCACCCTGAGCAATGTCTTCGCGGGGATGCAACTGGCCTTCAGCGGATCGGTGCGCCTTGAGGATGTCGTGGTCGTCCAGGGCGAGTGGGGCTATATCGAAGAGATCACCCTCACCTATGTGGTGGTGCGCATCTGGGACGAGCGTCGTCTGGTGATGCCGTCGACGTACTTCACGCAGCAGTCCTACGAGAACTGGACCAGACATTCCACCGACATCCTCGGAACCGTCTTCTTCGACCTCGACTGGGGGGTCGACATTCCGCGGATGCGTGAAGAACTCGATCGCATTCTCGCGAACACCGAGTTGTGGGACGGCGAGGCGGCCTCCTTACGGGTCACCGAGACCACAGGCGGGTACGTCCAGGTGCGGGCGCTGGTCAGCGCCGCAGACTCATTCAGCATGTTCGACCTCACTCGTACCGTTCGAGAAGAGATGCTGCTGTGGCTGCAGAAGCACAACCCGGCCGGTCTGCCGCGCACCCGTATTCAGGCGATTGATCGAGACGGCGAATCGTTTCCGCGCACCAAGGCCGTTTCGACTCGCACGGTGCCGATCGCAACCGGCGACGAGGTCGACACCAGAACACTCAGCATTCCGATCACACCGGCGGAGCAGGACGTGCTGAACGACGAACGTGACCTAAGCGTTGGCGAGCATCCGCTCGATCACTGAGGTGAAGAAGCCGAGGCCGTCTATGCCGCTGCGCATGGCGGCGGGCGTGTCTGGTCCGAAACCGGCCTCGACGGCGTGCTCGGGGTGGGGCATGATGCCGACCACGTTACCGCGATCGTTGGAGACGCCGGCGATATCGCGCAATGAACCGTTGGGATTGGTTCCGAGGTACCGCACCACAACCTGCCCCTCACCCTCAATGCGGTCGAGGGTCTCGGAATCGGCGATGTAGCCGCCTTCGCCGTTCTTCAGCGGGATCACGATTTCCTGGTCGGCCTCGAAACTGCCAGTCCATGCCGTGTTGGTGTTCTCCACCCGCAGGCGCTGGTCGCGGCAGATGAACGAGCCGTGGTCGTTGCGGATCAGGCCGCCGGGGAGCAGACGAGCCTCGGTCAGCATCTGGAAGCCGTTGCAGATGCCGAGCACCGGCACTCCGCGCCCGGCAGCGTCGATCACATCGGCCATGATGGGCGAGAGGCTCGCGATGGCGCCGCAGCGCAGGTAGTCGCCGTAGCTGAACCCTCCGGGCAGAACGATCGCATCCACGTCATGCAGGTCATGGTCGCCGTGCCAGAGCGCGACCGGCTCGGCGCCGGCGATACGAACGGCTCGCTGTGCGTCACGGTCGTCGAGGGAGCCGGGAAAGGTGACGACGCCGATTCGTGTCACTGGGCGGCCGTCTCGGTCTCGGGCTCGTAGTGGATGCCCACCACGTCTTCGATGACCTGGTTCGAGAGCACCTCGTCGGCGAGCTCCTGGACGGTCGCGAGCACGTCGTCATCAACCGGGCCGTCGACCTGGATCTCGAACCGCTTGCCCACTCGCACACCGGCGATCTGGTCGTGGCCGAGGCGGGCGAGGGCGCTGGCGACCGCTTTCCCCTGCGGGTCGAGCAATTCGGCCTTGGGCATGACCTCGACAACGATTGTGGGCACCGGTATCTCCAAAAAAAGGGTCTGACGAACGGATGACTCAATCCTAATGCCGCGGGCGATCGAGGCGCCCGAGCCCACCGAAGTTGTTTTGATTTACCCAAAACAACTTGGTAGGGTTGGTAGCAATGACCATGACGAATCCCCCGACTGCGATGACCGACGCCCTACGTCAGTGCATCCGCGGCGCAGGGCTCAAGGTCACCGAACCCCGGTTGGCCGTACTGCATGCCCTCGACGCAATGCCGCACGCATCCGCCGACACCGTCTTCGGTGAGGTGAAGAATCAGCTCCCCGGCACATCCTTGCAGGCCGTCTACGGCGTGCTTGCCGCGCTCACCGCGGCGGGGCTCTTGCGCAAGATCGAGCCGGCGGGTTCGTCGGCGAGGTATGAGCGCCGCACCGGGGACAACCACCACCACCTGGTGTGCACCGGGTGCGATGTGATCAAAGACGTCGACTGCGCGGTCGGCGAGGCGCCCTGCCTCACCGCGGCAGATGCCGCCGGGTTCGAGGTTCGCGAGGCGGAGGTCACCTACTGGGGACTGTGCGCCCAATGCCGACACGCCGCCTGAGAGCCCAGCCAGCTCCAGAACGAACCTGTCCCACAGCGAACCGGTCTCACCACGAACCAGAAGACAAACGAAGTACAAGACAGTTGAAGAATCACCCACGAAGGAGAATCATGTCGCCAGAAATCATGTCGTCAGAACCTGCAACATCCGCGCAGCCGCGGCCAACCACCACGCAGTCAGGTGCTCCGGTGGCCAGCGATGAGCATTCGCTCACCGCCGGCCCTAATGGCGCGACCGTCCTGCACGACCGCTACCTGGTGGAGAAGCTCGCCGCGTTCCACCGCGAACGTGTTCCCGAGCGCAACCCGCACGCCAAGGGTGGCGGTGCGTTCGGTGAGTTCACCGTCACCGAAGATGTGTCGCAGTACACGCGTGCCGCCCTGTTCCAGCCCGGCGCGAAGACCGAGATGCTGGCACGTTTCTCGTCGGTCGCCGGCGAGCAGGGCTCGCCCGACACCTGGCGTGACGTGCGTGGTTTCGCGCTCAAGTTCTACACCACCGAAGGCAACTACGACATCGTCGGAAACAACACGCCGGTCTTCTTCATTCGCGACGGCATCAAGTTTCCCGACTTCATCCACTCGCAGAAGCGCTTGGGCTCATCCGCTCTTCGTGATGCAGACATGCAGTGGGATTTCTGGTCGCTCTC
>CAJDUP010000006.1_pt1 | contig 38451 bp, 37 predicted proteins | sample 7391181 | NCBI WGS metagenome assembly CAJDUP01 (sample SAMEA7055690, study PRJEB34461) | soil metagenome | biome: terrestrial ecosystem; feature: Peninsula; material: soil | place: Antarctica | collected 2016
TTCGCGGGGTTGTCGGCGGAGATCACCATTCCGGGCGGCACCGCGGAGGGCGTGTTGACGGTGCCGACGACGGCGGTCAAGGGTTCCAGCCAGAGTGGGATCGCTTGGCTCATACTGCCCGATGGGACGACGCAGGAGACGGAGGTCTCGCTGGGATTGAACGACGGCTTCACCGTGGAGATCGCCGGTGGCCTGGCCGAGGGCGACACCGTGCTCGAGTTCGTGCCCGGCGCGGTGCCTGTCGACCCGTGGGCGGGCTGGGAGCCGGGCATGCCTGAGCCGATGCCCGACCAGCTCGGAGGGAAGGACTGCTTCCAGGAACAAGACGGCAGCACGACCTGCGTGAGCGTGGACGGATGAGCCTGATCCGGCTCGAGCAGGTCACGCGAACCGTCGAACTGCCCGACTCCGACCCGCTCACCATCCTGAGCGGCATCGACCTGGAGGTGTCGGTCGGCGACCGCATCTCGGTGGTCGGCCGATCGGGTTCCGGCAAATCGACGCTGCTGAATGTGCTCGGGATGCTGGACAGCCCGTCAACCGGGCAGATGCTGTTCGAGGGGCGCCCGGTGTCGACGTTCTCGTCCGGCCAGCGTGATCGCATCCGCGGACGAGACCTCGGTTTCATCTTTCAGCAGTTCAACCTGCTGCAGGGGCGCACCGCATTGGAGAACGTGGCGACTCCCCTCCTGTACGCGACCGGTCGGCAGTTCTGGCAGCGTGACCGCATCGCACTGGAGATCCTCGACAAGGTGGGGCTGGCCGATCGGGCTTCCTCGATGCCGGAACAACTCTCCGGAGGCGAGCAGCAGCGCGTCGCGATCGCCCGAGCGCTCGTGCGGGGGCCTCGACTCATTCTCGCCGACGAGCCCACCGGGGCACTCGACATCGAGACCGGCGAGCAGGTGATGGCGTTGTTGGATGAGGTGGCGAAGGAGTCGGGGGCGGCGCTGGTCACGATCACTCATGATCCGAAGATCGCCCAGTTGGCCGACACCCACTATCACCTGGTCGGCGGGGTGCTGAGCGCGGTCGATCAGTCGGTGATGACATGAATGCGCTCTTCACGGGGATCGTCGGAGCCTTCGTCGAGGCGGCCCAAGAACTGCGTATCCATCGCACCCGGGTGCTGCTCTCCCTCGTCGGCGTGGCCGTGGCCGTCTGCGCCCTGACCGTCGTGGTCGGGGCCGGCGCGATCGCCCAGCAGGCGACCGTGGAGATCAGCGAACGATTCGGCGGCCGACCGGCATCCCTGGCGCTTCAGGTGAACATGGCCGACGGCACCCCGCCGCCGAAGGAAATGATGGACAAGGCCTGGGCGGCTGCACTCGACCGATATGACATCAGCTATGCCAGCCGCAACACGCAGGCCTCGCAGAATGTGCAGTTCGTCGATGGCGTGAGCATGGTCCAGGTGCAGGCGGTCGACCCGGAGTTCGGCCCGATGCGGCGCATCCTGTTGGATGACGGCGTCTGGTTCGCCGACGATGATGCCCGAAGACTCGCCCCGGCCCTGGTCGTCAACGAGGTCTTCTGGCAGCGCTTGGGCGCGCCGGCGTTGAACACGAACCCGACGGTGACACTGCTCGGTGCAGACCAGAACACCCTCGGTGTGGTCATCGGCGTGTATCCCACCAACCTGTGGGACACCGAGCCGGCGATGTACATGCTGTACGACGGCTATGTCGCCCTGGTCGACACGGCAACCCAGGCCACCCTGTGGACGGAGTATTCCCTCTGGGTGCCGCCCGAGATCGCCGAAGAGCTGCGGGTGAGCCTCGAAAGTGACTTCTCCGGCGCGCTGGGGGAGGGGGCCACAGCGACTGTCTATCGCAGCGATATCGGGGCCCAGGGCCAGGAGGACCCGTTCCTCGCGGTGAAGCTGGTGATCGGCGGCATCGCCGGGCTGGTGCTCCTGCTCGGTGCCCTCGGTCTCGTCAACATCTCACTGGTCACCCTCAAGCAGCGCATCCGTGAGATCGGTGTGCGGCGCAGCTTCGGAGCCACCAGCGGTCGAATCTTCTTCGCGGTGATGATGGAGAGTGTCGTCGGCACGATCGTTGCGGGCGCGGTTGGTGTGGTCGCGGCGATCCTGATCGTGCGGAGCCCCTGGTTGATCGAAGTGCTCGGGCAGGGCATGCTGACCGACCTGCCCCCATTCCCGATCGAGGCCGCCATCATCGGCATGGTGGCGGCGACCGCCGTCGGTGCGTTGGCCGGCCTCCTTCCCGCTCTTGTCGCGGTGCGTGTGAAGGTGATCGACGCCATTCGCTTCTAGACGTCGGCGCCGAACGCAACGGCCGCGTATAGGAGACACTCGCGCGCTCTAAGCCGATGTTCGGGCCGCGGGCGAGTACCGTTGTCGGCATGGCTACCAGCACCAAGGGCACCCGCGCGCGCAAATCAACACCGCGCAACAGCTCGGCTGCGCCCACCAAGACGAAACCCCTGCCTCGCGCCACCGCGACCCAGAAGACGGTGAAATTCGACGAGCCGGATTCTGGAGATCCGTTTCTCGTGCGCGCCTGGCTCGGCGTGGCCCACGTGTTCGGTGGCGCGGCCCGCGCCCTCGGTCCGGAGAAACTCGCCAAAGAGGAACGCCGCGACGGGCTGCCGTTCCTGATCACCCTGCTTTCGATCGCCGGCGTGGTGATCGTCTGGTTCTACGCCGGGGCGCCGTGGGCGGTCACGCTCGACGCCTACACATTCGGCGGGATCTTCGGTCGGGTCTCATTCGCGCTGCCGGTGATCATGGCCCTGTTCGCCGTTTGGCTGTTCAGGCATCCGAGCTCGGTGCACGACAACGGCAGAATCGGTATCGGCCTGGCAATTCTTCTCACCGGGATCTGCGGCCTCAGCCACCTCGCCGGCGGGCGGCCGCAGCCGTCAGCGGGGATGGAGTCCCTGGCGCGGGCGGGCGGGCTGCTCGGTTGGCTGCTGGCCGAACCGATCGCGTTCCTGATCACCGGGTACGGCGCCGCAGCCGTCGCCATTCTGCTGATCGTGCTGTCGGTGTTCATCATCACCAAGACCCCGCCGAACCGCGTCGGCCACCGACTTCGCGAACTCTACGCCTACCTGTTCGACCAGACGCTGCCCACCGACGAGGAGCGTGCCGCAGCCAAGGCGGCCCGGGCCGACCAGTCCGCCCAGGAAGAACTCGACGGGATTGACGGCGACGCCGGCGGCCTGCCGTGGTGGCGCCGGAACAGCAGCCGGCGCGAAGAGGATCCGGCATTCTCCTCCCCGGTGATCGAGGCGGATCCGGCCGACCGGACGCCGCAAGCCCCGGGCGAGTTCGAGACCCCGCTGGAAACCGCACCCGAGGCCGATTCAGATCATTTCGGCACCGAGTTGCTGGAGGAGATGCTGAGAGCCGAGGAAGCGGTGAAGAAGCTCGGCGCCGCCGGCGCCGCCGGTGCCACCTCTCTGCGCGATGACTCCTCATCCGACGACTCACCCACCGACGTGCTGCCCGGGTTCACTGCCCAAGCAGGCGCAGACTTCGACGACGCCGCTGTGCCCGCCCAGACGGCGCCGGAGCATCAGGCGCCCTACCGCCTGCCGAGTGCCTCCACGCTCAGCGCGGGAACTCCTGCGAAGAAGGCGTCGGTCGCCAACGAAGAGATGGTGCGGGCCATCACCGAAGTGCTGACCCAGTTCCAGGTGGATGCGAAGGTCACCGGGTTCTCCCGGGGGCCGACCGTGACCCGGTACGAGATCGAACTCGGGCCCGGCGTCAAGGTGGAGCGGGTGACCGCACTCAGCAAGAACCTGTCCTACGCGGTCGCCAGCAACGAGGTTCGCATCCTGTCGCCCATCCCCGGCCGCAGCGCGATCGGGGTCGAGATTCCGAATACCGATCGCGAGATCGTCTCCCTCGGTGACGTCCTGCGTTCGGCGGCGGCGACGGGCAGCACCCACCCGATGACGATCGGGGTCGGCAAGGACGTCGAGGGTGGCTACGTGGTTGCCAACCTGGCGAAGATGCCGCATCTTCTGGTCGCCGGGGCGACCGGCTCCGGAAAATCCAGCTTCGTCAACTCGATGATCACCAGCCTGCTGATGCGCGCGAAACCACAAGACGTGCGAATGGTGCTGATCGACCCGAAGCGGGTCGAGTTGACCATCTACGCCGGCGTTCCCCACCTGATCACGCCGATCATCACCAACCCCAAGAAGGCCGCCGAAGCACTGCAGTGGGTCGTCAAAGAGATGGACATGCGCTACGACGACCTCGCGTCGTTCGGCTTCCGCCACATCGACGACTTCAACCGTGCCGTGCGCAAGAACGAGATCGTACTGCCCGCGGGCAGTGAGCGCACGCTCAAGCCCTATCCGTACCTGTTGGTGGTCGTCGACGAGCTCGCCGACCTGATGATGGTGGCGCCGCGCGACGTCGAGGATTCGATCGTGCGCATCACCCAGCTGGCTCGCGCGTCGGGCATCCATTTGGTGCTCGCCACGCAGCGGCCGAGCGTCGATGTGGTCACCGGGCTGATCAAGGCGAACATTCCGAGCCGGCTCGCGTTCGCGGTCTCGAGCTCCACCGACTCGCGAGTGATCCTCGATCAGACCGGAGCCGACAAATTGATCGGGCAGGGCGATGGGCTCTTCCTGCCGATGGGCGCGAACAAATCGATCCGGGTGCAGGGTGCCTGGGTCAACGAAGACGAGATCACGAAGGTGGTGCAACACGTCACCCGGCAGGCTCGCCCCGAGTACCGGCAGGATGTCGCCGTGTCGGTCGAGAAGAAGCAGATTGACGCCGATATCGGAGACGACCTCGAGGTGCTGCTGGCGGCGGCCGAACTCGTGGTCAGCACCCAGTTCGGCTCGACCTCGATGCTGCAGCGCAAACTGCGCGTCGGCTTCGCGAAGGCCGGCCGGCTGATGGACCTGCTCGAGGCACGCGAGATCGTAGGTCCCAGTGAGGGCTCGAAGGCCCGTGATGTGCTGGCGACCGCCGAGCAGCTGCCTGAGGTGCTTGCCATGCTGCGCGGCGAGGGGGATGGCCCGGTGCAGACGGCGGCGGCCCCCGACGCGCCGGCCGAATCGGCTGCTGAGGACCGTTATGGCCGTGACCCGGTCGGCGCAATGACCGAGGGACTGCCCGAGGCCGATGAACCCGACGAAGACGCCTGGCACCTGACGGGACGAGAGTGAGCGTGCCCGTCGCCGGTGGCGCAGCGGCCGGACGGACGAGCAACTTCAACCTGCCGAACATCATCACGGTCGTGCGTATCCTGCTCGCGCCGGTGTTCATCTGGATGCTCCTCACGGACGACGGGCAGGACGGACCGCTCCGGTTCTGGGCCGCCGGATTGTTCATCGTCGCAATCGCGACCGACGGCATCGACGGGTACATCGCGAGGCGCTGGAATCTGGTCACCGACCTGGGCAAGCTGCTCGACCCGATCGCGGACAAGGTGCTGACCGGCTCGGCCCTGGTCTGCCTGTCGATCCTTGCGGAGCTGCCCTGGTGGGTCACCATCGTCATCCTGGTGCGAGAGATAGGCATCACCGTCTACCGGTTCGTGGTGCTGGACAAACACGTGATTCCGGCATCCAGGGGCGGCAAGCTCAAGACCCTGGTGCAGGCTGTGGCGATCTCATTCGCGCTCGTGCCGTTCTGGATCTTCTTCGGTGATTGGGTGTACTGGCTGAACACGGGTCTGATGACCGCGGCCGTGATCCTCACCGTGCTCACCGGCATCGATTACCTGGTGGGTGCCTACCGCGAGAACAGAAAGCCTTCAGGAGCGGCGACGTCGTGATCGATGGCTCCACGAATGAGGACCGCGTGAACGATGGCGTCCTGAACGACGACCGCGACCGCGACACCACCGCGCGCGTGGTGATGGAACTGATCGAGCGCGAGCTGACGATTGCCTGCGCCGAGTCGCTGACCGGCGGTCTGCTGGTCGCTGAGCTCATCCGGGTGCCCGGGGCGTCTGCGGTCGTGCGCGGTGGTGTGGTCGCCTACGACACGCAGCTGAAGCATTCCCTGCTGCACGTCGATGCGAAGCTCCTGGCGGACCAGGGGCCGGTGCATCCGGAGGTCGCCTGCCAGATGGCCGTCGGGGTCGCGCGTGCCGCCGCAGTGAACGGCACGAACGCCGATATCGGCATCGCCACCACCGGTGTCGCCGGGCCAGACTGGCAGGGTGGTCAGAGACCCGGCACCGTCTACATCGGCCTGGCGTTCCGGGGCGCCGTGCACGCGACGAGGTTGGCGCTGCCCGGCGACCGCCCACGGGTCAGGGTGGAAACGGTGCGCCGTGCGATCCGGGAGATCGGGATTGCGCTTGAGCTCCCGCCGTCTTCTGTTCAGGCCGACGGCTCTGTTCGGGCCGACGACTCTGTTCAGGCCGACGACTGCGGGAATGTTTGAGCGGGATCGGTCGTTGGGATTGATAACGGGCGAGCCCGTCCGTTATACAGAAAGTTCACAAGAAAGCCACAGTCATGCTGAGTAGTGTCTTGAACATCGGTGGGGACTGCTACCATCCCACTGGGACACAATCTCATGACCGGCACAAATTTGACAGGCAGTGAAGGAGGCTCCAAATGATTTTAGTTCGTCAAGAAATCGGTGACGTGCTCCGGGACTTCCGCCTACAGAAAGGCCGCACCCTGCGTCAGGTCGCCAGCAAGGCGAGCGTGGCGTTGGGGTACCTCAGTGAGGTTGAGCGCGGGCAGAAGGAAGCTTCATCCGAGATTCTCGCGTCGGTGGCCGACGCGTTGGAAACCCCGATCTCGGTGATCATGCGCGAAGTCGGAGACCGACTCGCGATCGTCGAGGGCATCGATCCGATCCCTGACACCGTACCCGACGACTTTGTCGCACACTTCGATGTTGACCTTGTGGCTCACTGAGCCTCAGTCCATGAGAACACCCCGCCGGACTCGGCGGGGTGTTCTTGTCTGCAGGCGCTGTTCCGGCGCAATTCGGTCCACCGGTGTTCGTGGCAGGCTGTGCGACCGGTTAGTTTTGACACATGCGATTGAGTGACTTCTGGCAACTGGTGTCCGACGAGTTCGGCGAGGCCTACGGCCGGGTGCTGGTGCGTGACCTTGCGCTGACCGGCCTGGCCGGCAGCACCGGTGCACAGGCACTCGGGGCAGGGGTGGGTGCGCGCGACGTGTGGCTGGCGCTCTGCGTGGCCATGGATGTGCCGAAGAACCGCTGGCACGGTCTCACGCTCGCGGAGAAGAAGCGCGCGGGACACGCCGACTGAATCTCCTCGAATACGTGTTCGATCTTTGCTAGGCTCCTCTACAGCATCGAATCGAATCGACTTATGCACACCATGCCTGTTGTCCCTGACAATGTCGGTGCATCGGCGTACAGTCGCACATGTCGAAGAATCGACGCAACCGCCTTGTTGCAGACGTTTCACATCACCGCTAGAAAGCGCAGAAACGTACTCGACAGCCTGTGGGCACACCGAAGCGTCACCAACGAAATGAGAAACCGAAATGGCATCAGCAGCTGACCGCGAAAAGTCCCTGGAATCCGCCCTCGCCCAGATCGACCGCCAGTTCGGCAAGGGCTCGGTCATGCGCCTCGGCAGCGACGAGCGCGCCCCCGTCGCGGTGATCCCGACCGGATCGATCGCACTGGATGTGGCGCTCGGCATAGGCGGGCTGCCGCGCGGCCGAATCGTTGAGATCTATGGGCCGGAGTCCTCCGGTAAGACCACGTTGACGCTGCACGCCATAGCAAACGCTCAGGCTGGAGGCGGGATCGCCGCGTTCATCGACGCCGAGCACGCGCTCGACCCCGAATACGCCAAGACCCTGGGCGTCGACATCGATGCGCTTCTCGTCTCTCAGCCCGACACCGGCGAGCAGGCGTTGGAGATCGCCGACATGCTGGTGCGCAGCGGATCGATCGACCTGATCGTGATCGACTCGGTGGCCGCTCTGGTGCCGCGCGCCGAGATCGAGGGTGAGATGGGCGACTCACACGTCGGCCTGCAGGCCCGGCTCATGTCGCAGGCGCTGCGCAAGCTGACCGGTGGGCTCAGCCAGACCGGTACGACCATGATCTTCATCAACCAGTTGCGCGAGAAGATCGGGGTCTTCTTCGGCAGCCCCGAGACCACCTCGGGTGGTAAGGCGCTCAAGTTCTACGCGTCGGTGCGACTCGACATCCGCCGGATCGAGACTCTGAAGGAGGGCACCGACGCGGTCGGAAACCGCACCCGGGTCAAGGTGGTCAAGAACAAGATGGCACCACCGTTCAAACAGGCCGAGTTCGATATCCTGTACGGCATCGGCATCTCCCGCCAGGGCAGCCTGATCGACTTCGGTGTGGATCAGGAGATCGTGCGTAAATCGGGCGCCTGGTACACGTACGAGGGCGAACAGCTGGGCCAGGGCAAGGAGAACGCCCGCCGCTACCTCACAGAGAACCCCGCGGTGGCCGACGAGATCGAGCAGCGCATCAAGGCGAAGCTCGGCATCGGTCAGCCGAAGATCCAGGCGGTCGAGCCGGTAGAAGCCGAGGGCCCTGACGCATCCGCAGTGGCAGCGCCCGCCGTGGCAAAGCTCGCCCGCAAGGGCGCCTGACGCGGAGCGCTTGGCAATGAACCAGACACCAGATAGCGACGAGCCCCTGGCTCCGGTCTCCTTCCTCCCGTGGGTGCGGCAGGACGAGGCCGGGCCCGGCGCGGCCCAGCCCGCGTCAGATGAACTCGCGTCAGATGAACCCGCGGCTGTCCAACTTGCGGCTGTCCCACCCGCAGCAGTCCCACCGGCAGCAGTCCCACCGGTAATGGCCGGGCCGAGCGCCGAGGAAGCCGTGTCGGAAGCCGACCACATTGAACATGACCGGGTCGAGCGCATTGTGCTGAACAGTTTGCGCCGTCGGGGCCTGTCCGAATGGGAGGTCACCGAGATTCTGCGCGCCAACGAGGTACCCTCCGAGGCGTGGCATGAATGGATCGAACGTCTTCGGCTGCTCGGCTACCTGAATGATGCGCAACTGGCCGAACAATTGGTGCAGACCCATCACGGCCGAAAGGGGCTCGGGCGACAGGCTGTCGCGCGTGAACTGAAGTCCAGACACATCCCGCAAGACGTGATCGACGTCGCTCTCGAGGTGATCGACGCCGATGAGGAGCAAGAGCGAGCCACCGAGCTCGCCCTCAAACGTGCCGGGCAGCTGTCCAGCTATGACAACGCGACTGCGACCAGGCGCCTCACCGGTTTTCTCCTGCGCAAGGGATACTCCTCCGACGTGATGAGGCATGCCATAGACACGGCTATGGCCGATCGCCTCGGTAAGCGCGGCACCGGCGGCGCGAGCCGAACGGTGCAGTTTCGCTGAACCGGGCCTGCGACCGGAGCTTCCTCTTGTCACCCAGCCCGTGCACATTCTCCCGATCGGTAAACTAGCCAGATCATGAGCATGACCACCCAGGAACCCACCGTCATCCCCGTGTCACCGGCGGCCACCGACGACAGCGGACGACCGCGCACCTATGAGGTGCGCACCTACGGCTGTCAGATGAACGTGCACGACTCCGAACGGCTCGGCGGGTCGTTGGAGGCTGCGGGCTATGTCAGTGCCCAAGGTTCCGAGGCCGACGTCGTGGTGATCAATACCTGCGCGGTGCGTGAGAACGCCGACAACAAGCTGTACGGCAACCTCGGATACCTCGCCTCGGTCAAACGTCGGCACCCCGGAATGCAGATCGCGGTCGGGGGCTGCCTGGCCCAGAAAGACAAGAATGTGATCCTCACGAAGGCCCCGTGGGTCGACGTGGTGTTCGGCACCCACAACATGGGCTCCCTCCCGCGGCTGCTCGAACGGGCCCGGCACAACAACGAGGCCCAGATCGAGATTCTCGAATCGTTGGAGACGTTCCCCTCCACCTTGCCGACCAAACGTGATTCCAGCTACAGCGGGTGGGTGTCGATCTCGGTCGGCTGCAACAACACCTGCACGTTTTGCATCGTGCCCGCACTCAGGGGCAAGGAGAAGGACCGCCGCCCCGGCGACATTCTGGCCGAGATCCAGGCGCTGGTTGATGATGGCGTGATCGAGGTCACCCTCCTCGGCCAGAATGTGAACTCCTACGGAGTCGAGTTCGGCGACCGGCTGGCGTTCGGCAAACTGCTTCGTGCGGCGGGGCAGATCCCCGGACTGCAGCGCATCCGCTTCACCAGCCCACACCCGGCGGCGTTCACCGACGACGTCATCCACGCCATGGCCGAGACACCGACGGTGATGCCCCAATTGCACATGCCCCTGCAGTCGGGGTCGGACCAGGTTCTCAAGGCGATGCGCCGCTCGTATCGGTCGAAGAAGTTCCTGGGAATCCTGGAACGGGTGCGTGAACAGATCCCAGACGCCGCGATCTCCACCGACATCATCGTCGGATTCCCCGGGGAGACTGACGAAGACTTCGAGGACACCCTGCGGGTCGTGCGGGAGGCACGTTTCGCATCAGCTTTCACGTTCCAATACTCGATCCGACCCGGCACCCCCGCCGGCGAGATGGAGAACCAGATCCCCAAGGCCGTCGTACAGGAACGGTATGAGCGCCTCGTCGAATTGCAAGACCACATCTCGCTGGAGGAGAACCAGAAACAGGTTGGCCGCACGGTCGAGGTCCTGGTCGCCAACGGAGAAGGCCGTAAAGACGCTGACACCCACCGCCTGTCCGGCCGCGCCAGGGATTCCCGACTGGTGCACTTCTCGGTTCCGTCCACATCGGCAGTTCCGCGTCCGGGCGACCTGGTGACCGTCACCGTCACCCAGGCGGCGCCCTTCTATGTGCTGGCCGACACCGATGCCGCCGAACTTCAGATCACTCGCACCACCGCCGGTGATGCCTGGGATCGGCAGGCGGCCGAGAGCTGCGGCGCTGCGGCCCCGACATCCGGCGACGCTCCCGTTCGCGTTTCGCTCGGCCTTCCGATGGTGCGTACCGGGGCGCGCCAGGTGACCATGCCGATCTATGACCAGACCGACGGGGAACGCTGAGTGTTGAGCCCGGCCTCGGCCGACAGATGCTGATCGTCATCGCCGGGCCGACCGGAACAGGCAAGAGCGCCTTGTCGCTGGAACTCGCCGCCCGGTACGAGGCAGCTGGCAGGGCGGCTGAGATCGTGAACGCCGATTCCATGCAGCAGTACCGGGGCATGGACATCGGCACGGCAAAACTCGATCCGGCCTCGCGCGCACGTTTTCCCCACCACCAGTTCGATGTGCTCGACGTGACCGAGACGGCCAGTGTGGCCGACTACCAACAGCGGGCACGGCAGTCGATCACCCAGATCCAGGAGCGCGGTGCGGTGCCGATCCTGGTGGGTGGCACCGGGCTGTACATCGCCGCGGTCATTCAAGACCTCCAGTTCCCGGTGCGCGATGACACGGTGCGCCAGGCGCTCGAGGCAGAACTCGCGCAGTCTGGTCCCGGGATGCTCTGGCGACGACTGCAGCAACTCGACCCCGAGGCCGCTGCCTCGATCGACGCCCGGAACGGCCGCAGGGTCGCTCGGGCGCTCGAAGTGGTCACGCTCACGGGCCGACCATTCAGCGCCTCCCTGCCGGCCGACCCGGTGCCCTGGCAGGAAACCGTGCAGTTCTTCCTGGACGGCGACCGCGCGATACTGCGCGAGCGGGTCGCGCGGCGCAGCGCGCAGATGTTTCGTGATGGGCTGCTCGACGAGGTGGCAGCACTGATCCCGCTCGGCCTTGATCGCGGGGTGACCGCACGGCAGGCGATCGGCTATGCGCAGGCGCTGGCGGTGCTCGGCGGCGAACTGGACGTTGCGCAGGCCGTTGACGAGACGATCCGCCTCACCCAGCGGTACGTGCGCCGACAGCGCTCCTGGTTCGCGCGGTACGACCAGATGCACCGGCTCGACTTCGCCGACGAGCGGGTGGCGCACACCGCTTTTGAGCTCAGCGGCGGGTGACGCCCGCTGACGAGCGGGGCCAGCGGTGAGCGGGACCCAGCGGTGAAGGCTGGCAGACTGGTCGGATGACCACACTGCAGTTCACCAAGGGACAGGCCACCGGCAACGACTTTCTGGTCTATGCCGACCCCGAGGGGCAGAACCCACTCACCGGGGCCCAGATCGCGTGGCTGTGCCACCGCCACTTCGGGGTGGGTGCCGACGGGTTGATCCGCGCCGTTCGCTCGACCCATATCGTCGACGGATCCCAGGCCCTGTCCGCGGATGAGGCGGCCGAGTGGTTCATGGACTATTACAACGCCGACGGAACCCCTGCTGCCATCTGTGGCAACGGCATCAGGGTGCTCGCCCAGTTCCTGGTCGAGCGCGGCCACGTCCAGCTGCCGCGGACCGACACCCTCACGATCGGCACCCGGTCAGGTATCCGCGACCTCCAGCAGAACCGGAGCGGATTCCAGGTCGACCTCGGCCGGTGGCGCCTTGACGAGACCGAGACGTTGGTGCGTGCGAAAGATCTGCACGTCGCGCGGCCCGGGCTCACCATCGAGCTCGGAAACACGCACGTCGTGGTGGCGCTGTCTGGTGACGATGAACTCGACGGGGTAGACCTCGGAGTCATTCCCGTTCTCGAGCCGGCGGGTGCGGGTGCTCGGAACATCGAATTCGTGGTGCCGGGTGAGCCCCTCGTGAAAGACGGCGTGGGAATGATCCGCATGCGGGTGCACGAAGCAGGCAGCGGCGAAACACTCAGCTGCGGAACCGGGGCCGCTGCCGCAGCTCTCGCGATCCGGCACTGGGCCGGACCAACCGCCCCGCACCACTGGCGGGTCGAGGTGCCCGGCGGCACCCTGGCGGTGCGAATGTTTCCCACCGAAGACGGGGAACACGTGGCGCTGTCGGGGCCGTCGGAGCTGGTCTTCGACGGGAGTATCACCCTCTAGTCGAGTCGGCCGCCGTCGCTCACCCGGCGTCGGGGCCCTCTGCCACGCGGCGCACCTCCAGCACCCGAAAGCCCTTGGAGATCTCCGCGCGGAGAACGGTGAATTCGGCGGGAAGGGCCTCGCCCAGCCACCGCTGCAGCGAATCGGAGCCGAGATTCTTCTGCACGACCAGCCATGCCGACGAATCCGGCTGAAGACGGGGCAGCCAGGACAGCATCAGCTCGTGCAACACCTGTTTGCCGACCCGAATCGGGGGGTTCGACCAGATGGTGGCGAACCGAACCCCGGCCGGAACCTCCTCCGGGCGCACAGCACGCACGTTGTCCAGGCCGAGGGTGGCCGCGTTTCGCCGCACCAGGTCCAGGGCTCGATCGTTCACATCCACGGCCCACACCCTCGCATCAGGGCTGGACAGGGCGAGGCTCAACGCAATCGGACCCCAGCCGCAGCCCAGATCAAGCAGGTCACCTGTGGTGGGAGCAGTCGGGGTGTGTTTCAGCAGCACCCGTGTACCGTCGTCCAATTTTCCGGAGCTGAACACGCCGGAGGCAGCGGTCAGGCGGTACTCCCGGCCGGCCAACACTACATCGAACGGGCGCAACGAGGCTTCGCTGGCCGGTTTCGCCGTGAAGTAGTGGTCGCCGCCTTGTTCCACGCTGCCCACGTTTTCGCTGCCCATACTCCCCCTGCTCCATACTCCCGCCACCCAAACTGCCGCTGTCCAATTTCCGGGTGCCCCCGTGCACGCAGCACCTGTCTGCGCGGCGCATCTGCACGCTGTAAGTCTGCGTGCGGTAGATCTCAATGCCATACAGCTGAACGCTGTACATCTGAAATGAATGTACTCGACCGGGCGCGGGTAGGGTTAACCGGAAGATGATGAAAACTTCAGGGCCAACGCCCGATTTCGAGACCGACCCCCAGGACGAGCCGTCCGCATCCGTTCACGATTCCCGCGGGCCGAGCGACCCGGCAGATATGAATGACCCGGTGGCGCGCATTCTCGCCCGATCCCACGCGAAGTCGGCAGGGTTCTCCCTCTTCGGCAGCGGGGCAGGCGCCACAAGCCTGCAGGCGGAGGAGGGCGAAGCCGAACCCAACCTCTATGACGGCGACCAGCTCGACCGGGATGACCGTCAGGCCATGCGGCGCGTGGCGGGTCTGTCCACCGAACTCGAAGACGTCACCGAGGTGGAATACCGAGAGGTGCGACTGGAGAACGTCATTCTGATCGGGATCTACCCGCAGGGAGGGCTGGAGGAGGCCGAGAACTCGTTGCTCGAGCTGGGAGCCCTCGCTGAGACCGCCGGCGCGGTCGTGCTCGACGGCCTGCTCCAGAAGCGGTTGCACCCCGACCCGAGCACCTACCTGGGCCGAGGCAAGGCGCAGGAGTTGAAAGCAATCGTGCAGGCGCTCGGGGCGGATACCGTGATCGCCGATGACGAACTGGCCCCGAGCCAGCGTCGTGCGTTGGAAGACGTGGTCAAGGTCAAGGTGATTGACCGAACCGCGGTGATCCTCGATATCTTCAGCCAGCACGCCACCAGCCGTGAGGGCAAGGCCCAGGTGGAACTCGCCCAACTGGAATACCTCCTCCCGAGGCTGCGCGGCTGGGGTGAGTCGATGTCGCGTCAGGCCGGCGGGCAGGTGGGTTCCGGCGCCGGGATGGGTTCGCGCGGACCCGGTGAGACGAAGATCGAGTTGGATCGTCGTCGCATCCATACCCGAATGGCCAGACTGCGCAAGCAGATGGTGGCGATGAAGCCCAACCGGGAGGCAAAGCGGGCGACCCGCAAGCGCAATGCGGTGCCCTCCGTCGCAATTGCCGGCTACACCAACGCCGGTAAGTCCTCCCTGCTGAACCGGATCACCCACGCGGGGGTACTGGTCGAGAATGCCCTGTTCGCCACGCTGGATGCCACCGTGCGCAAGGCGGAGACCGCCGATGGCCGGCACTACACCCTGACCGACACCGTCGGTTTTGTGCGCAACCTGCCACACCAGCTGGTCGAGGCGTTTCGGTCCACCCTGGAAGAAGTGGCCGACGCCGACGTGATCGTGCACGTGGTCGATGCCGCCCACCCCGATCCAGCCGGCCAGATCAACACGGTCCATGAGGTGATCGGCGAAGTGGGCGGCCGGGATATCCCCGAGATCATCGCTTTCAACAAGTGCGACCTGGTCGGTGACGACGACCGACTGCTTTTGCGGGGGCTCGCACCAGACGGGGTCTTCGTCTCCGCCCGCACGGGCGAGGGCATTGACGAGCTGCTTGCCGCGATTGCCGACGCACTGCCGACGCCGTCGATCGAAGTGCGACTGCTGGTGCCCTACGACCGCGGTGACATCGTCACCATGTTGCACGACCACAATCGCGTGCTCAGCACCGAATATGTGGCCAGCGGTACCGAAGTGCACGCGCTGGTCAACGCGGAATACAGCGGGCTCGTGGAGCCGTTCAGCATCGATCCGATCGACGACTGACCGCGACTACACGGCCCGCAGCACTGCAACAACCTTGCCGAGGATCTGGGCGAAGTCACCGAGGATGGGCTCGAAGTTGGTGTTGCGCGGCAGCAGCCACGTGTGTCCGTCTCGCTGACGGAACACCTTGACCGTGGCCTCATCGTCGAGCATCGCCGCCACGATCTCCCCATTCTCGGCCGTCGCCTGCTGGCGCACGACCACCCAGTCGCCGTCGCAGATGGCCGCGTCGATCATCGAGTCGCCGACGACCTTCAGCATGAACAGCTCACCCTTGCCGACCAGGCGGCGGGGGAGTGGAAAGACCTCGTCGATCTGCTGGTCTGCGGTGATCGGGATCCCGGCGGCGATTCGCCCCACCAGCGGAACCATCGCCGCGTCACCGACCGGGATGGCATTCTCGGCGAAATTCTGCTCCGGCTCGCCGTCGCCCTGGTCGGATGCCGGCAGGTGGATCAGCACCTCGAGGGCGCGGGGTTTGTTGGCATCCCGGCGAAGATAGCCGCTCAACTGCAATTGATTGAGCTGGTGGGTGACACTCGACAATGAGGCCAGACCGACGGCATCCCCGATCTCGCGCATGCTCGGCGGGTAACCGCGTTGGGCCACGGAGCGTTGGATGGTCTCGAGAATGGCCCGCTGCTTGGCGCTCAGGCTCTTGCGGCGGCGAGTGTTCTTCACCGGTGCTGATCCTTGGTCCAATGAAGCCGGTTCGATAGGTGCCGGGTCGTTGGCCACGCGGCTCACGCTCCTTCTGTTAGCAACCGCCGCGACGCAATGTCGGTGGTGTCTGGTTGTGTGTGTTGCATCTCATCGAAACTGTATCTGAATAGCACGCGTGACTCAAACATCTGTTCGAGCGTGTCGTATGCAATTGGGCGGATTGGTGGGATGTCAATCGAATATCTGCTTGACCATGAGAACAATAGAAGATATGTTCAGTACATAGATTCGCATCCGGCCCTCCCGGCCGAGAGCCGGATGCGAATACTACTGAAGGTTTCTTGGCCCTCACATCGTGCGTAGGGGCCACGCACCAGGAGGAGAACGCATATGTCCGCACCATCAGCCACCGTCACCGCCCGCGGCACGGTCCGCCCTGTTGCGATCGTCACGTCCGTTGCGCGGTCATCTGATGCACCGTCCTCGGGTGCGCCGTCTTCCGGTGCGTTGCCCCACACCCGGCTGCGGATCACCCGGCGTGGGCGTGCCGTGCTCACCGCACTGGTCGCCGCGCCTGTTGTGGCGGCAGCCCTCATCTTTGCGGTGAACGGTGGCGGTGCCATGGCCGACAGCGCAACGGCGTCTCAGGCGGTGGCCTTCGACCATGTCACGGTTCACGCCGGGCAATCGCTGTGGGAGCTGGCAGAATCGGTCGCTCCGTCTGCCGACCCCCGTGACGTCATCGCCGAGATCATGACGTTGAACCAATTGGAGTCCGCTTCGGTCATGCCCGGGCAGTTGCTGGCGATTCCCGCCGCCTATTCGCGGTGAGGCACCGGAGGTCGTGTGGTTGCCCGACAGGGGGTGACCCACGTCGTCGCCTCGCAGTGCAGGCCTCGCCGTCGGTGCTGTTCAAATCGGTGCTGTTCGAATCGGTGCTGTTCGAATCGTGGCTGTTCGAATTCGGCGTGAACCGCTATCTGAAGTAGGCTTTATCGTTGTTCGACATACTGCCGAACCGGAACTCGGCCATGCGAGATCCCGCTGAGCGATTGGTCCTGTGTGGCCAGGGGCATTGATGAGTGACTTCAACCGAGCGCCGGGACTCACCCTGTTTCCGGCCGTACCCGTCATCGGCGGCAAGACCGAACGAGTGTGCCCCGCCGGGGACGGAACGAAGACATTCGTGGATCCGGCCGAAGCCACGGCGCAGTGGGCCAGAAATGGCGCCCGCTGGGTGCACGTCGTCGATCAAGACGCGGCCTTCCGACGCGGCAGCAACCGCGCAGCGATCAAACGCATCCGCAAACTGGCCCGCTCGATCAGTGTTCAGGTTTCCGGCAGAATCGTGGACGAGGACTCCCTGGAAGCGGCACTGGACAGCGGGGCAACTCGCATTGTGCTGAGCACCGCGGCGTGGGAGAACCCGGAGTGGGTCGCGAACGTCATCGCCCGCCTGGGCGAGCAGGTCGCAGTTGCCCTGGACGTTCGCGACAACGTCTTGGCGTCACGGGGCTGGACCGACGGCGGTCAGAGCCTGGGCTCGGCCATTGAACGGCTCGACGCGATCGGATGCTGCCGTTACGTCATCACCGACGTCACCCGCGATGGAACCCTCGCCGGACCGAATCTGGAACTGATCAGAGAGGTCTTGGAGCACACGCATCGCCCCGTGATCACCTCAGGCGGTATCGCAAGCCTCGACGACCTTGCCGAACTGCGAGAACTGGTGCCCCGCGGGTTGGAGGGCGCCATCGTCGGCAGGGCCCTTCAGCGCCAGGTGTTCAGCCTTGCCGAAGCCCTCGACGTCGCGGGAGGCTGAGAAGATGCACGACAACAGTGCGGACGCACGTGCAGGTGGGCGCACCGCACCGGAGGGCCACGCTGAACCCGTGCTCGCCGATCCGGCGATCGCTGATTCCGCAGGTCAACCGTGGGCCGGGCGCAGATTCGAGGAGAATCCGTTCGATGGCGACGACGGAACGGCGGCGCCCGAGTTGGTCGGCGCACTGGGCGGGTTTCGAAACGGCGAGTTCGATGAATCTCACGTGATCGATGTGCTTCGGGGCGTGAGGCTGCTCATCCCGCTCGTCGCGCACGCGGGCGACGTTGGCGTGAACGCCCGCGGGCAGAAGGTGGACAAGACCCAAGAACTCGCCATCGTCACCGTTGCCGGACCGGACGGCCGCACAGTATTGCCCGCGTTCAGCTCGGTGGCCGCGATGAGCAGGTGGAGTACCGAGGCACGCCCGGTTCCCGCCAGTGCGGTGCGGGTGGCCCAGGCGGCTGCGGGGGAGCAGACCGATGTGGTCATTCTCGACCCGACCAGCCAGACCGAATTCGCCATCAAACGGCCCGCCCTGTGGGCGATGGCCAAGGGCGAGCCGTGGTCACCCTGTTATGACGACCCGGCCGTACACGACTACTTCCACCAGTCGGTGGCGCGCGAACCCTCAGTGGTTGCCGTGTCGCTGTCAGCCGGCGATCCCGACGCCCGGCTGGCCGGGCCGGAACTGATTATCCGGCTCGAACTGATTCCCGGCCTGGCGCGAGGAGAACTCGATCAGATTTTGGGTCGTCTCCAGGCCTCCTGGGCACGCAGCACCATCATTGCCGACAGGGTCGACTCGTTGAGCCTGCAACTGGCCGCCTCCACCTGACCGCGGCGCGTGGGCGTGGCCGCTTCAGTTGACCGGTCCCGTGTATTTCTCGCCGGGGCCCTGCCCGATCGGATCCGGGTGGGACGAAGCCTCACGGAACGCCAGTTGCACCGAGCGCAGGCCGTCACGAAGGCTGCGCGCGTGCTGGTCGCCGATGTCAGAGGCACTGGCGGTGACGAGGCCGGCGAGGGCATTGATCAGCTTGCGCGCCTCGTCGAGGTCGGTCTGGGACTCCGGGTCGTCGGCCAGGCCGCACTTCACCGCGGCGGCACTCAACAGGTGGACGGCCGTGGTGGAAATCACCTCCACCGCTGAAACGTCGGCGATGTCGCGCACGGCTTGCTTCTCGGGGCTGTCGTTCACCAGGATCCTCTGCTAGAGTTATGCGGGCTTCGGGCACTAGACTCGAAGCGAAAGTGGAGAATCTCCCACCCGCGTTTACCGCATCACTAGGTTACCGGGTTGTTAGCACTCCGTCACCGAGATGCGATCCTGTAACAGGGGTCGCCCGCGGGGACAGCCAGGGTGCAGTACCGATCCGGTCGGTGAACGAACAAGACCGGGTCTGAAGCAGCGCGAGCTGCCGGTGCGAGAATTTCCTCCGAAGAACGTGAGCGGCATCCGTCGTGCACAGCACAAAACACATCACAAGAGGAGAAACGCATCAGCGACCCCCGTACCAATGACCGTATCCGCGTCCCCGAAGTACGCCTGGTGGGCCCAGCAGGCGAGCAGGTGGGTGTCGTGGCGATCGATGTTGCCCTGCGCCTGGCGCAGGAAGCCGATCTGGATCTGGTTGAGGTAGCCCCCAACTCGAAGCCGCCGGTCGCCAAGATCATGGACTACGGCAAGTACAAATACGAAGCCGCACAGAAGGCGAAGGAAGCCCGCCGCAATCAGGCGAACACCATCTTGAAAGAGGTGCGTTTTCGACTGAAGATCGACAAGCACGACTACGAGACCAAGCGCAAGCGCGCCGAGGGCTTTCTCAAGGGCGGCGACAAGGTCAAGGCCATGATCCTGTTCCGCGGCCGTGAACAATCGCGGCCAGACCAGGGTGTGCGCCTGTTGCAGAAGTTCGCTGAAGACGTGCAGGAGTTCGGTTCGATCGAGTCCACCCCGACCATCGACGGACGCAACATGGTGATGGTCATCGGCCCGCACCGCAACAAGTCCGACGCGAAGGCCGAGGCCGTCGCCCACCGTGCGGCGAACAAGGCGCAGTCGAACCCGCGTGGCGGACAGTCATCCGCTGACGACTCAGCAGATGACTCGGCCGACGAAGCGTCCGCCCCAACCGAGTAACCAAGCTTCGGCCACCGCACCCGGCGGCCGGTTCAACCACAAACCCAAGGAGAAACCATGCCCAAGCAAAAGACCCATTCCGGGTCTAAGAAGCGATTCAAGATCACCGGAACCGGCAAGATCATGAAGCAGCAGGCAGGGATGCGACACAACCTCGAGGTGAAGAGCGCGCAGCGCAAGAGCCGCCTCAACCAGGACCAGGTGCTGTCACCGGCCGACGCCAAGGTCGTCCGCACCATGCTCGGCAAATAGCCCCAGGCTTCAGCAAAGATCGTTAGGAAAATAAGAAAATGGCAAGAGTAAAAAGGGCAGTCAACGCCCACAAGAAGCGTCGCGTCATCCTGGAGCGCGCCGAGGGCTACCGCGGTCAGCGTTCACGCCTGTACCGCAAGGCGCACGAGCAGGTTCTGCACTCGCTCACCTACAGCTACCGCGACCGTCGTGCCCGCAAGGGTGACTTCCGTCGCCTGTGGATCCAGCGCATCAACGCGGCGAGCCGCGCCAACGGCCTCACCTACAACCGTCTGATCCAGGGCTTGGGTCTGGCTGGCATCGAGGTCGACCGCCGCATGCTGGCAGAGTTGGCTGTCAACGAGCCGGCCACGTTCGCCGCGCTGGTCGAGAGCGCCCGCCAGGCGCTGCCCGCTGACACGTCGGCGCCAAAGGTGGCCAACGCGTAGGCAGTTCAGAGAGTTGAAGAGGAGGGGGCGTCCGAGACGCACCCTCCTTCTTCATTTTTATAGATCTGTGGCTTCGCGGCACAAAGTTCTCCCGGGTTCAGCCACGACGTGCAGGTTGCATTTCACCCGCGCGCCCCACCCGAACACGGGGTGCGGCGCACGTACGATTGCCCCATGCTCGACAATCCCCGTTCCCCCCGCGTCAGGGCAGTGACCAAACTCGCTCGCAAGGCTGCTCGCAGCGAAACCGGTCTGTTCCTGTTGGAAGGCCCACAGTCGGTGGCGGAGGCGCTCCAGTTCCGTCCAGAACTGGTGATGGAACTGTATGTCACACCGACCGCGCTGGAACGCCACCCGGCGATTGCGCATGCCGCCGAGGAGGCGGAGGTCGACATCGACTTCGTCACCGAACAGGTGCTCGACGCCATGGCCGACACGGTGACTCCGCAGGGCTTCATCGCCGTGTGCCGTCAGTTCCCGACATCGATCAAAGACATCCTTTCCGCCGATCCTCGACTCGTGGTGATTCTCGAGGAGGTGCGTGACCCGGGCAATGCCGGCACCATCATCCGCACCGCGGATGCCGCCGGCGCGGATGCCGTCATCCTCACCGGGCGCAGCGTCGACCTCTACAACCCCAAGGTCGTGCGCTCGACCACGGGCTCGATCTTTCACATCCCCGTGGCGGTCGACCTCGAACTGGAGGCTGTCCGGGCTCGGCTGATGGAAGCCGGACTGCAGATTCTGGCCGCGGATGTGAGCGGCGACGATCTGCTGACCGCGCGCACAAAAGGCCTTCTAGCCGCTCCGACGGCGTGGCTGTTCGGCAACGAGGCCCGCGGGCTCACCGACGAGCAATTAGCCGTGGCCGACCGCGTCATCCAGGTGCCGCTCTACGGGCACGCCGAGTCAATCAACCTCGCCATGGCAGCCTCCGTGTGCCTGTACGAGAGCGCGTTCGCCCATCGGGCGTGAACGGTCACGTCTTCGTCACGAAACCGATTCTGATTTGGTGACCGAGGCGGACGTGTGGTTACCTGAAGAAATGGTGCCCTCACACAGCGGTGACGCGTTAGTCGTTATCGATCAGATCAACAAGCACTACGGCACGCTCCATGTTCTGAAGAACATCACGACCCAGATCAAGGCCGGGGAAGTCGTTGTCGTCGTCGGCCCGAGCGGCTCTGGAAAGTCCACACTGTGTCGTGCGATCAACCGTCTCGAGACCATTGACAGTGGCACAATCACGATCGACGGCAAGCTGCTCCCCGAAGAGGGCAGTGGCCTGGCAAAACTCAGGGCTGACGTCGGAATGGTCTTCCAATCGTTCAACCTGTTCGCCCACAAGACGATCCTCGAGAACGTCACCCTCGGCCCGCGCAAGGTGCGCGGTTTGTCGAAGGAGGCCGCCAACAAGCGAGCGATGGATCTGCTAGAGCGCGTCGGCGTCGCGAACCAGGCCAACAAGATGCCGTCACAACTCTCCGGAGGGCAACAGCAGCGGGTGGCGATCGCACGAGCGCTGGCGATGGAGCCGAAGGTCATGCTTCTGGACGAGCCCACGTCGGCGCTCGACCCCGAGATGATCAGTGAAGTGCTCGACGTCATGGTGCAACTCGCCCATGACGGGATGACCATGCTGGTCGTCACCCACGAGATGGGTTTCGCCCACAAGGCTGCCGACCGCGTTTTGTTCATGGCCGACGGCGAGATCGTCGAAGAGGCCACTCCAGACGAGTTCTTCAAAAACCCGAAGTCGGTGAGGGCCAAGGACTTCTTGTCCAAGATCCTTACCCACTGACCAAAATTCTCACCCGCTGCCCTGCCTTCAGGCGAGTGGCGGACGCGCCCAGTGAAACGGGAAGCGCACAGTACCAACAAGTACCAACAAGTACCAACCAAGGAGAACACAGATGAGATTCCGAAAAGCACTGGCCGCTTCGGCCATGGCCGCGGCAGCATTGCTGGCGCTCGGCGCGTGCGCCGGCGGCGGCGACGCCGCGCCCGCCCCTGACGCGAGCACTGGCTCCGAAGCGCCCACCTTCGCGGCCGGCACCACCATGGCGAAGCTCGCCGATGCTGGCAAGATCAAGGTCGGCACCAAGTTCGACCAGCCACTGTTCGGCCTCAAGGGACCCGACGGCACACCGGTCGGCTTCGACGTCGAGGTTGCGAAGATCGTCGCCAAGGCGCTCAATATCGACGCAGGCAACATCGAATGGGTTGAGACGGTCTCCGCGAACCGTGAGCCGTTCATCGAGAATGGCACCGTCGACATCGTGGTCGCCACGTACACGATCAACGACAAGCGCAAGGAAGTCATTTCCTTCGCCGGGCCGTACTACATCGCGGGCCAGGACCTCCTGGTGCTTGAAGGCAACCCCAAGGGCATCACCGGTCCCGAAGACCTCAAGGGCAAGCCCGTCTGCAGTGTGTCCGGATCCACCTCGGAGAAGAACATCATGGAGTACGGCGTCGACCTGATCACGACCGACACCTACTCCAACTGCCTGGAGCCCCTGCGCAGCGGCAAGGTGATCGCGGTCACCACCGACAACGTGATTCTGGCCGGCCTCGCCGACCAGAACCCCGGTGAATTCATGGTTCTCGACAAGCCGTTCACGGAAGAGCCTTACGGTATCGGTCTCGCCCACGATGACGCAGACTTCCGTGGCTTCATCAACGACGTGCTTGAAGAATCCTTCAAGGACGGCGCCTGGGCCGCAGCCTGGGAGTCCACCGCGGGTAAGGTGCTGAGCACCCCGCAGCCACCGGCACTCGACCGCTACTAGTCGCTGCCAGTCGCTGAAGGTGCGGCCCATCCTCGCGGATGGGCCGCACCCCAGCTTTATTCTTTGAATTCTGAATCACGTTGAACTCGCCCGGGAGGTGACGCATGGACGCCATCATTGCCGTCACACCGCTTTACCTTGCGGGAATGGTGAAGACCCTCCAACTACTGGTCATCGCGGGCATCGGCGCTTTCATCGTCGGTGTCTTCGTCGCAGCGCTGAGAATCTCACCGGTACCAGCACTCCGGGCATTCGCCACCGCCTACACAGAACTCATTCGAAACGTTCCACTGTTGCTGGTGCTGTTCTTCTTCGCCTACGTGATGCCCATCCTGGGGTCGAATCTGGACTATTTCACCCTCGCGGCCATCGGCCTGACCGTGTACACGTCACCATTTGTCGCGGAGGCCGTGCGCTCCGGTATCAACGGGGTGCCTGTCGGCCAGGCGGAGGCTGCACGGAGCATCGGGCTCGGGTTCACGCAGACGGTCACGCTGATCGTGCTCCCACAGGCCGGGCGCATGGTCGTGCCCCCACTGATCAACGTTTTCATCGCGTTGACCAAGAACACATCGGTGGCCGGCCTGTTCTTCGTCGATGAGTTGTTCAAGGCCACGGGCCCGGCCACCCGGGACTACAGCGACGCCATCATCCCGGTGTTGCTGTATGCCGGGGCGCTCTACCTGAGCATCACCGTTCCGCTGGGGATCCTTGCGGGCTACATCGAGAAGAAGGTGACGGTGCTGCGATGAGTGTTCTCTACGACGCCCCCGGCCCGAGGACTCGGCGCCGGTCTCGGATCGCATCGGTCATCAGCATCCTCGCGATAATCGGCCTGCTGGTCTGGCTCTACTTCACGCTCGCGGCACCCCGGGTCTCCGCGAACGGCGTGGAGACCCCGGGCATGTTCGACCCATCGCGCGCCGACATTCTCTCTGACCCCATCCTGTGGCAGGCATTCGGCCGCGGAGTCGTGAACACTCTCCGGATGGCCGCCGTAGCCGCGATTCTCGCCGTTGCTGTCGGGATCCTGTTCTCGTTCGGCCGTTCTGCACGCAGTCGATGGGTGCGCATCCCGACGACGGTGATCCTGGAGTTCCTCCGGGGACTGCCCGTCTTGTTGATGATCTTCTTCGTTTTTCTGGTGTTCTCAACCGGCTCATACTGGGCAGGGGTCATCGGTCTCGGGCTGTACAACGGCGCAATCATCGGCGAGGCGTTGCGAGCCGGAATCCAGGCGCTTCCCCGAGGCCAGCGCGAGGCGGGGATGTCGATCGGCCTCACGGTGTTGCAGACACGATTCTTCATCGAGTTCCCGCAGGCATTCCGCCAGATGCTGCCGATCATCATCGCCCAACTCGTTGTGCTCCTGAAGGACACGTCACTGGCCTATGTGGTCAGTTACCAGGAGCTGGCGCGCACGATCAAGGGATTGCAGGATTTCTACGGCAACCGGTACCTCTTCACCCTGTACGCGGTCGGCCTGGTTCTCTATCTGATCCTGAACCTGTCGCTCTCGTGGCTCGCACGCTACATCGCCCGTCGCAGCGGACCCAAGCAGGGAGCGACAATCGACCCCGAAGTCCCGAAGATCCCCGGCGGTGACGGAACTCAGGCGCTCATGCTCCCCCTGCGCGGTGGCAACCTCAAACGCGGAGGCTGACCGGCCCGGCAACCGGCGGCGGCCGGAGCCGACTAAACTTGGGCGCTGTGTCTGACAATGTACTTTCTGGAGCCCACCCGGCCGCAGGTTCCCCGGCCATCACCGAAACCGTCGTCGGCGCTGCGTGCGACGCGGCACTGGTTGCAGCCGACGCTGCCGAGACGACGACGGCGCTGAAGGCCGCCAGGATCGAGCACACGGGGGAGAGCTCGGCCCTCGCCCGGCTGAACGCCGCAATCCGCGACCTGGACAAGAACGACAAGGCCGCGGCCGGTAAGCTCGTCGGCCAGGCACGCGCCCAGGTGAACCAGGCGTTCGCCGCCCGTGAGGCCGAAATCGCCGAGGTCGAACAGGCCGCCCAACTGGCGGCCGAACGGGTCGACGTCACGGCGGCCGACAGTCGCTGGCGGCCGGGAGCCAGGCATCCGCTCGCCCTGCTGCAGGAGAAGATGGCCGATGTGTTCATCGGTATGGGCTGGGAGGTGGCCGAAGGCCCCGAGCTCGAGAGCGAATGGTTCAACTTCGACGCGCTCAACTTTGATGAGGACCACCCCGCCCGCGCACTGCAAGACACGTTTTTCACCGAACCCACCGATGCCCACCTGGTGCTGCGCACCCACACGTCGCCGGTACAGCTGCGCGCACTGCTCAGCCGGGAACTGCCGGTGTATGTGATCGCGCCCGGCCGCACGTTCCGTACCGACGAACTCGACGCCACTCACACCCCGGTCTTTCACCAGATCGAGGGCATTGCGATCGACAAGGGACTGTCGATGGCCCACCTGCGTGGCACCCTCGACCACTTCGTCAAGTCGATGTTCGGCGACGAGGCCAAGGTGCGACTTCGGCCCAACTATTTTCCGTTCACCGAGCCCAGCGCTGAACTGGATGTGTGGCATCCCACCTTTTCGGGCGGCGCCCAATGGATCGAATGGGGTGGCTGCGGCATGGTCAACCCGAACGTTCTGCGCTCGGCGGGGATCGATCCCGAGGTGTACTCCGGGTTCGCGTTCGGAATGGGCGTGGAGCGGGCATTGATGTTCCGCAACGATGTGAAGGACATGCGCGACATGGTCGAAGGCGATATCAGGTTCAGCCAGCAGTACGGAATGAGCCTCTGATGCGGATACCACTGAGCTGGTTGGCCGAGTTCGTCGATCTGGAACCCGGATCCACGGCCGCCGATGTGCAGGCGGCGCTGGTCAAGGTCGGTTTCGAAGAAGAAGACGTGCACACCTTTGAGATCTCCGGGCCGGTTGTGGTCGGCGAGGTGCTGGAGTACATCGACGAACCACAGACCAACGGCAAGACGATCCGGTGGTGCCAGGTCAACGTCGGTCCCGACGCCGACACCGGCAAGGACGACGTGCGCGGAATCGTCTGCGGCGCGCACAACTTCGAGGTCGGTGACCGGGTCGTGGTGACCCTCCCGGGCTCCGTGCTGCCCGGGCCGTTCCCGATCGCAGCGCGCAAGACCTACGGCCACACTTCCGACGGCATGATCGCGTCGACCAGGGAGCTCGGCATCGGTGACGAGCACGACGGCATTCTCGTTCTCGCCACCCTCGGGCTCAACCCCGAGCCAGGAACCGACGCCATCACTCTGCTCGGTCTGGACGACACGGCCGTCGAAGTGAACGTCACACCCGATCGCGGCTATGCACTGTCGATTCGCGGGATCGCCCGCGAGTACTCGCACGCGACCGGGGCCGAATTCCGCGACCCGGCAACTGCGGTCGCCGACCCGGCCGAAGGCGCCGGTGCCGGTACGGCCTACCCGGTGATCGTCGACGACGACGCGCCGATCCGCGGCCGAATCGGTTGTACGGTATTCGTTGCCCGCGTCGTGCGCGGCGTCGATCCGACCAGACCGTCGCCGGCCTGGCTTGTGGCCAGACTTGCCCTCGCGGGAATCCGCTCGATCTCCCTGATCGTCGACGTCACCAACTACGTGATGCTGGAACTCGGCCAACCGATCCACGGCTACGACTTGGACCGCTTGACCGGACCGATCACTGTGCGCCGTGCGAAGGCGGGGGAGACTGTCACCACTCTCGATGACAAGGTTCGTGCCCTCGACGTGCAGGACCTGCTGATCACCGACGAATCCGGCCCGATCGGGCTGGCCGGTGTGATGGGCGGTGCGTCGACAGAGATCACGGATGCCACCGTCGACGTGCTGGTGGAAGCCGCCAATTTTGACCCGGTTTCTGTGGCACGCACCGCCCGCAGACACAAGCTTCCGAGCGAGGCGTCCAAACGCTTCGAACGCGGTGTCGACCCGGCTGTGGCCGTCGCGGCCGCAGCCCGTGTCGTGCAGCTGCTCGTCGACCTGGCCGGTGGTGAGGCCGATGGGTCCGGTTTTGCACTCGCGCACACCACCGAGGCGGCAACGATTGAGCTGCCGACGGGCTTCGTGTCCGCGTTGATCGGCGTGGACTACACCGCCGACCAGGTGCGCGAGGCGCTGGCTGAGATCGGCACGCGCATCGACGAGACCGAATCCGGGCTGCAGGTCACCGCGCCCAGCTGGCGTCCTGACCTCACGACCAAGTGGGACCTGGCCGAGGAGGTGGCCCGTATCAACGGCTATGATCGCATTCCGTCGGTGCTGCCGATCGCCCCGCCCGGGCACGGGCTCACCCACGCGCAGTCGGTGCGCCGCCAGGTCGCGCAGACACTCGCGGCGACCGGTCACACCGAGGTGCTCGCCTACCCGTTCGTCTCCGAATCGTCGAACGCACTGTTCGGCCAGGCCACCGGTGGCGCGATCGGGCAGGTCAAGATCGCCAACCCGCTGGATGCCGAAGCCGCCTGGCTGCGCACGTCGCTTCTGCCCGGCCTGATCCAGATCGCCGTGCGCAACCGCTCGCGCGGCCTGACCGACCTGTCGCTGTTCGAGATCGGTGTCGTCTTCCTGCCCGAAGCCGGCCGTGAATACGGGCACCCGATGGTACCTGCGGGCGCCGGGCGGCCGACTCCCGAGGTGGAGGCCGCGCTGAATGCGGGAATCCCTCCGCAGCCGCGCCACGTCGGCGTGCTGCTCACCGGTCACACCGTGCCGAAGCAGCCGGGAAACCAGGCGGCGGATGCCGACTGGCGCGACGCGCTCGAAGCGGTGCAGCAGGTGGCCCTGGCCACCGGGGTCGCGATCGGGGTGCGACAGGGAAACCACGCCGGAATGCACCCGGGCCGCTGCGCAGAACTTTTCGTCGAATCGGATGCCGGCACCTCGTGTGTCGGTTTCGCCGGAGAACTGCTGCCCCAGGTGGCGAAGTCGTTTGACTTCGTGCACCCCGTCGCAGTGGCCGAACTCGACCTCGACCGGGTGATCGCACATTCTGGAGCCGCCGTGGTCTCGACACCGATCGGCACTCAGACAGCAGCCACCCAAGACCTCTCTCTTGTGGTGGCCGAAACGATCCCGGCCGGCGATGTGCTCGCCACCGTGATCGAGGGGGCCGGCGCCCTGCTGGAAGAGGCGGTGCTCGTAGACGACTATCGCGGCGCCGGGGTGCCCGACGGGGCGAAGTCGCTGACGTTCGCGTTGCGGTTCCGCGCCGCTGATCGCACCCTGACCGCAGCCGAGGCCTCCGAGGCGAAACTCGCCGGAGTGGCGCTGGCGGCCAAACGTCACGACGCCCACATCCGCGACTGACCGCCTCCAGCGCCATTCTGTTCCAGCGAAGGCACCCGTGACTGTGCAGTGGTTGGGGTTATCCGAAACGAATAACCCCAACTACTGCACGCTCGACGAGCAAAAGTGCTCTGGAGCACCGAGCGAATCCCTGAAGATTCGTTGCGTTTGTGGTGAAATATTGCGTTTGGCGTGAGCACGGCACGGATGTTCGTCGCCGTCGCCTGATGGCACGGGCGTTCTTCGACATGCGTCTGGGCACCGTTCCTCGGGCCCGTATGGATCCGCTAGGGTCGTTGTGTGACCATCATTCGCGACGCAGGTATGAACCAGGCAGGCCCAGCGCTGCCAGTGTTCCCGCGACGCCGTGTCACCAACGAGCGACCGTAGGCGTCGACTCGCGTGACTTCGGTGAGTAGTCTCACCGGTAGACATCCGCGAACCGCCGCCGCCCACGACCTCCGTTCATCCTCTCAAGAGAAGCATTTCTCTAGACAAGGAGACTCATGTCTCTCTCCGTTGCCGTAGCCGGCGCCAGTGGTTATGCCGGTGGCGAATTGCTCAGGCTGCTCGCCGCCCACCCCGACCTCGAGGTGGTGACGGCCACCGCCCACAGCAATGTCGGCCAGCGGGTGGTCGATGTGCACCCGAACCTGCGCACCGCAGGTGACCTGGTGTTCACCCCGACCACGGCTGAGAACCTGGCCGGGCACGACGTGATCTTTCTCGCCCTCCCGCACGGGGCATCCGGCGCATTGACCGACGAATTGGGCGACGCGGCGCTGGTCGTCGACTGTGGTGCCGACCACCGGCTCACCGATGAGGCGGCATGGGCGCAGTTCTACGGCGGTGAGTACAAGGGCGCCTGGACCTACGGGATGCCCGAACTGCCCCTCGCCGACGGCCGTAGGCAACGCGAACTGCTGCGTGGTGCGCGACGCATCGCCGTGCCCGGGTGCAACGCCACCGCGGTCACCCTGGGGCTCGCCCCCGGAATCCACGCGGGTGTCATCGAACCGGGCGACCTCAGCGCGGTGCTCGCCGTGGGCACTTCCGGGGCCGGCAAGGCGCTGAACCCGCTCCTGTTGGCGAGCGAGATCCACGGCTCCGCGCACGCCTACGCTGTGGGCGGCAGCCACCGGCACACGCCGGAGATATTGCAGAACCTGGCCGCGGCCGGCGGGGCGACGGGGAGCATCTCGTTCACCCCCATGTTGGTGCCGATGTCTCGTGGCATCCTCGCGACCTCCACGGCGAGGCTCGCCGCCGGTGTCTCGGCCGCCGATGTGCGTTCGGCCTGGCAGGATGCATACGCCGGTGAGAAATTCGTCGAACTGCTGCCTGAAGGCACGTTCCCGCGCACGGCCGACACGCTTGGTGCGAACATCGCGCTGGTCGGTGTGGCTGTCGACGAAGCCGTCGGTCGCGTCGTCACCGTGACGGCCCTCGACAATCTGGTCAAGGGCACTGCCGGCGCTGCCATCCAATCCACCAATCTCGCTTTGGGCCTCCCAGAGAGTTCCGGGCTGCAAACGAACGGAGTCGCACCATGACCGTCACCACACCTCGAGGTTTCGAAGCCGCGGGCGTCACCGCGGGGCTGAAGGCATCGGGCGGCCTGGACCTCGCCCTGGTCGTGAACCGGGGCCCACAACCCGCGGTCGCGGCCGTCTTCACCAGCAACCGTGCTCAGGCGAACCCGATCCTGTGGTCGAAGAAGGTGATCCAGGACGGGGCCGCGACGGCGATCGTGTTGAACTCTGGTGGAGCCAATTGCTTCACCGGCAGCCAGGGCTACGAGACGACCCGGGCCACCGCAGCCGCTGTTGCGCACGCAGTGGGCATCGATACGGGCAACGTACTGGTTTGTTCCACCGGCCTCATCGGAGAGCAGCTGGACCGGGCGAAGCTGACAGCGGGTGTGGCCGAGGCGGCGGTCTCCTTGAGCGCGAGCGGCGGCGATGACGCCGCCCGCGCGATCATGACCACTGACTCGGTGCCGAAATCCTCGGTGCACATCGGAGACGGCTGGAGCATCGGCGGCATCGCCAAGGGAGCCGGCATGCTCGCACCTGGCCTGGCCACGATGCTGGTGGTCGTGACCACGGATGCCGTGCTCGGCGCCGCGCACCTCGACACGGCCCTGCGTGAGGCGTGCCGGCTCAGCTTCGACCGGCTCGACTCCGACGGTTGCATGTCGACCAACGACCAGGTCACGCTGATGGCCTCAGGTGCCTCTGGGGTCGAACCCGACGCGGCCGCGTTCCAGACCGCGCTGAACGAACTGTGCCACGACCTGTCTGAAAAGCTGCAGATGGACGCCGAGGGCTCGAGCCACTGCATCGACATCGAAGTGGTGAACGCCGCCACTGAGGACGACGCGGTCGAGGTGGGCCGTTCGGTCGCACGCAACAACCTGTTCAAGGCGGCCGTGTTCGGCAACGACCCCAACTGGGGCCGGGTACTCGCCGCCATCGGCACCACGCAGGCCGAGTTCGACCCCTATCGGGTCGACGTCACAATCAACGACGTGCGGGTGTGTGCAAACGGTGGCCCCGACCAGCCGCGGGAACTCGTCGACCTCACTCCGCGTCGCGCTCACGTGTTGATCGACCTGAAGGCAGGCGAGAAGACGGCGATGATCTTCTCCAACGACCTCACGCACGAGTACGTGCATGAGAACAGTGCGTACTCCAGCTGATGCGCGTCATGACTGAATCAGTGGAATCCGGCGCGGCGAAAGCGGCTGTCCTGATCGAGACGCTGCCGTGGCTGAAACGGTTCCAGGGCAAGATCATCGTCGTGAAGTTCGGCGGAAACGCCATGGTCGACATCGACCTGCAACGCGCATTCGCCCAGGACATGGTCTTTCTCCAGCATGTCGGCGTGTACCCGGTCGTGGTGCACGGCGGTGGCCCACAGATCTCCGCCCGGCTCGCCGAGCGGTCGATCACGAGTGAGTTCCGTGGCGGGCTGCGAGTGACCACCCCCGAGGTGATGGAAGTGGTGCGTGAGGTGCTCTCGGTCGAAGTGAACGGTGAGATCACCTCGTTGATCAACGAGTATGGCGACCTGGCCACCGGCCTGTCCGGGCTGAGCGGGGGACTGTTCACCGCTGAGAAGAGGGGCACCGTTGTCGACGGGATGATGGTCGACCTCGGCCTGGTCGGCGATGTGGTGCAGGTGAACCCGAAGCCGGTGCTCGATGAGATCGCCGCCGGCCGCATCCCTGTGATCTCGTCGATTGCCCCGAATGCCTCGGGCGACGGAGTGCTGAACGTGAACGCCGACTCGGCGGCCGCGGCGCTGGCCAGCGCCCTCGAAGCCGAGAAGCTCGTGATTCTCACCGACGTCGCCGGGCTCTATCGTGACTGGCCCAACCGAGAATCATTGGTCTCCACGATCACCGCCGACGAACTCGACCACCTTTTGCCGAGCCTTGAATCGGGCATGATTCCGAAGATGATCGCCTGCCTGGATGCTGTGCGCGCCGGGGTCGCGAAGGCGGCCATCATCGACGGGCGCCAGAAGCACTCGACCCTGCTCGAGATCTTCACCGAGACCGGCAGTGGAACGGAAGTGGTGTTGTGAACGGAGACAGCTCAGTGAGCGACTGGAAACAACGATTCAGCACCGCGATGATGGGTTCGTCGCCGACTCCGCTGGCTCATCTGGTGCGTGGTGACCGGTGCCACGTCTGGGATATCGACGGCACCCGTTACCTCGACTTCCTGTCCGGCATCGCGGTCAACGCATTGGGGCACGGGCACCCGGCACTCGTCGATGCGGTGTCGAAGCAGGCCGCTGAACTCGTCCACGTGTCGAACTACTTCTCCACTCCGCAGCAGGTCGAACTGGCTGAACGGCTCGTGCGCCTGACCGGCGGGCACGAGGCGACCCGGGTGTTCTTTGCGAACTCGGGAACCGAGGCCAACGAGGGCGCCCTGAAGCTGGCGAAGCTGAACTCCGGTGACGGCACGCGCACCCGCATCCTCAGCCTGCAGGGCTCGTTCCATGGCCGCAGCACAGGCGCACTCGCGCTGACCGGACAAAGCGCACTGCGCGATCCGTTCGCGCCGCTGATCCCCGGTATCGATCACATCGAACCCACCATCCAGGCGCTCGCCGAGGCGATGGGGCCGGATGTGGCCGCTCTGTTCGTCGAGCCGATCATGGGGGAGGCCGGTGTCGTCGAACTGCCGCCCGGTTATCTGGCCGAGGCCCGCCGAATCACCCGCGAGGCCGGGGCACTGCTGATCCTCGACGAGATCCAGACCGGAGTCGGCCGCACCGGCCACTGGTTCGCGTTCCAGGGCACAGGGATCGTGCCCGACGCGATGACGCTGGCCAAGGGGTTGGCCGGCGGTGTGCCGATCGGTGCCCTGGTCACGTTCGGCCAGGCATCCACTTTGTTCGGTCCCGGCAGCCATGGCACCACCTTCGGCGGCAACCCGCTGGCGGCGGCGGCGGCAAACGCCGTCCTGGGCGAGATCGAACGAGCCGACCTGCTCGGAAACGCACGCCGCCGCGGTGCCCAACTGCGTGAGGCGATAGAGTCGATCCACTCGCCACTGGTGGCTGATGTGCGCGGTGAGGGGCTGCTGATCGGGATCGGCCTTTCAGCGCCGGTCGCGAAACAGGTCGCCGCCCACGCGCTCGCCCACGGGCTGATCGTGAACGCCGCCAACGACACGACCATCCGCATCGCACCCCCGTTGATCATCGGCGACGAAGAGATCGCCGAGTTCCAGTCCATCTTCTGCCAAGCCCTGGAGGCCCAAGCATGACCCGACACTTCTTGCGTGATGATGACCTCAGCCCGGCCGAACAGAGTGAGATACTCGCCCTGGCCGACACGCTCAAGAAGGATCGCTTCGGGCACAAACCGCTGGCCGGCCCGAAGACGGTAGCGGTGATCTTCGACAAGTCCTCGACCAGAACCAGGGTGTCGTTCGCGGTGGGGATCGCCGATCTGGGCGGGGTGCCGTTGATCATCTCCACCGCGAGCAGTCAGCTCGGCGGCAAGGAGACCGCGAGCGACACCGCCCGGGTGCTGGAGAGGCAGGTGGCCGCCATCGTCTGGCGCACCTACGGTCAGGCCGGGCTCGAGGAGATGGCGCATGGCACCAGGGTGCCGGTGATCAACGCGTTGAGTGACGATTTCCATCCCTGCCAACTGCTCGCCGACCTTCTGACCATCCGAGAACACCGCGGGCGTCTGGCCGGCCTCACCGTCACCTTCCTGGGTGATGGTGGCAACAACATGGCGCAGTCGTATTTACTCGCCGGCGCGACGGCCGGCATGCACGTGCGCATCGCATCGCCGAACGAGTATGGTCCGAGTCCCCGAGTGGTGGCGGATGCAACTGCCATCGCCGCGCAGACCGGTGGTTCGATCACCCTGTTCACCGACCCGAGCGAAGCGGTCCGAGGCGTAGACGTTGTCGTCACCGACACCTGGGTATCGATGGGAATGGAGGCAGAGAAGGCAGAGCGGGTGGCCCGGTTCGGTGCGTATCGGGTGGACCAGTCCTTGATGTCTCTCGCCGCACCCGATGCCATTTTCCTGCACTGCTTGCCCGCAGACCGTGGATTCGAGGTGCAAGCAGACGTGATCGACGGAGCACAGAGCGTGATCTGGGATCAGGCCGAGAATCGGCTGCACGCGCAGAAGGCCCTCATGCTGTGGCTGCTGGAGCGAGCCGAGGACCGACCGGCGCGCGAATAGACTTGACGAGTGACAATCGAGGAGAGACGATGACGGCCAGTACCAACGAGGGCGCACTCTGGGGCGGCCGCTTCGCATCCGGGCCTTCGCCCGAACTGGTGGAGCTCGGCCGCTCCACCGGGTTCGACTGGCAACTGGCACCGTTCGATATCGCCGGCTCCCAGGCGCACGCCAAGGCTCTGGCGCAGGCTGGCTATCTCACCCCTGACGAGAAGACCGGCATGCTCGATGCCTTGGACACCCTCCTGAACGGCGTGAACGACGGCACAATCACCCCGCTCGCCTCCGACGAAGACGTCCATGGTGCACTGGAACGCCACCTGATCCAGATCGCCGGCCCAGAACTCGGCGGCAAGCTGCGCGCCGGCCGCAGCCGCAACGACCAGATCGCCACCCTGATCCGCATGTATCTGCGTCAGAAGGCGCGCATCATCGCCCGGCAGGTGATCTCGCTGATCGATGCGCTCGCCGCCCAGGCCGACGCGCACCCCGACGCGATCCTGCCTGGCCGCACCCACTTGCAACACGCCCAACCGGTGCTGCTCAGTCACCATCTGCTGGCGCATTGCTGGCCGCTGGTGCGCGACCTGGAGCGAATCATCGATTGGGATGCGCGTGCCGACGTCTCGCCGTACGGTTCTGGTGCCCTGGCCGGCAGCACCCTCGGGCTGGATGCCACAGCGGTTGCCCATGAGCTGGGTTTCTCCACCAGCAGCGAGAACTCGATCGACGGCACGGCGGCACGAGACGTGGTGGCCGAGTTCGCCTTCATCACCTCGCTGATCGGTATCAACCTGTCTCGAATGGCCGAGGAGATCATAATCTGGAACACCCGCGAGTTCGGGTTCGTCACGCTGCACGACGGCTATTCGACTGGGTCGTCGATCATGCCGCAGAAGAAGAACCCAGACATCGCCGAACTCGCCCGGGGCAAATCTGGCAGGCTGATCGGAAATCTCACCGGCTTGCTGGCCACCTTGAAGGCGCTGCCGCTGGCGTACAACCGTGACCTGCAGGAGGACAAGGAACCGGTCTTCGACGCGGTCACCACGTTGACCACCCTGCTGCCCGCTTTCACCGGCATGGTGGCCACGCTCACCTTTCACACTGACCGGATGGCCGAACTCGCCCCGCAGGGGTTCTCGCTTGCCACGGACGTTGCCGAGTGGCTGGTGAAGCAGATGGTTCCCTTCCGCGAGGCCCACGAGATCAGCGGTGCCATGGTGCAATTCGCCGAAGAGCGCGGGCTCGACCTCGACGAGGTGAATGATGTGCAGTTGGCCGCGATCTCTCCGCACCTCACGCCCGAGGTGCGCAGTGTGCTCGACATCGCCGGATCGGTGCGCAGCCGGGATGGTGTCGGCGGTACAGCTCCGGATCGGGTCGCCGAGCAATTGGCCGCGCTGACGGCACGGGTTCGTGACATCGGAACGCACCTCGGCGACCTGTGACTGCAACCGACTCGAACGGGGAGGGGATGAACGCCACTTTCAACGTGGAACTGTTCAACAGGTCTCCGCTTCTGGTCGCGCCCTACCTGCTCGGCTCCGTCATCTCCAAAGACAGCGACGAGGGCCGTGTTTCTGTGCGCATCACCGAGGTGGAGGCCTACCTCGGGGTAGGTGAGGACCCGGGCGCGCACGCCCACCGCGGCAAGACCCGGCGAAACTCGACCCTGTTCGGCCCGCCGGCACACCTGTATGTGTACTTCACCTACGGAATGCACCACTGCGCCAACGTGGTATGCCAGCCAGACGGCACCGCCAGCGGGTTGCTCCTGCGCGGGGGCGAAGTTGTCGAGGGCATTGAGCTTGCTCGCTCGCGCCGGGGGCCGCGCGTCACCGACAGAAACCTGGCTCGGGGGCCGGGCTGCCTGACCGTCGCGATGGGCATCGACCTGGCCGACAACGGCTCCGACCTGAGCAAGCTGCCGTTCACCTTGAACGTGACCGGTGACACATCCGACTACCTGTCTGGGCCCCGCACCGGCATCAATGGGCCGGGAGGCACCGAGGAATATCTGTTTCGGTTCTGGATCCCCAACGAGCCCACAGTCTCGGCGTACAAGCGGCACCCCAAACTCGCGCGGCCGACTCCGTGAGGCCGATGGGCGGCCCGTTTGACATCGGGGTCGCGTCGAAGTGGAGGGTCGTGAAATGTTCGTCTGATCTGTCCTCATCTCCGACGCACCCGGTTCGGTTGCTACGGTAGACCAGTGAGCAACGAACCATCTGACGCCCTCGGCGCCCAGCACAATGACCCCTCGTTCGACGATGTGTGGGAGGAGATCCGTTGGCGCGGACTCGTGCACGTCTCTACCAATGAGCAGGCGCTCAAAGAGCTGCTGGCCGGCGAACCGATCACCTACTACTGCGGTTTCGATCCGACCGCGCCGAGCCTGCACCTTGGCAACCTGGTGCAACTGTTGCTGATGCGCCGCCTGCAACTGGCCGGCCACAAGCCCCTCGGTCTGGTCGGCGGCTCGACCGGTCTCATCGGCGACCCGCGGCCAACGGCCGAACGCACCCTGAACACGCGCGACACTGTCGCCGACTGGGTGGAGCTGCTTGAGAAGCAGGTGTCGAAGTTCTTGAGCTTCGAGGGTGAGAACGCCGCCCGCCTGGTGAACAACCTGGACTGGACCGGACCACTGTCGGCGATCGACTTCCTGAGGGAGATCGGCAAGCACTTCCGGGTGGGAACCATGCTCAAGAAAGACGCCGTCAGCGCCCGGTTGAATTCAGAAGCCGGCATCAGTTACAGCGAGTTCAGCTACCAGGTGCTGCAGGGAATGGACTTTCTCGAACTGTACCGCAGCTACGGCTGCGTGCTTCAGACCGGCGGCAGCGACCAATGGGGCAACCTGACCAGTGGAATTGAGCTGATCCACAAGTCCGAAGGCGTCAGCGTCCATGCGATCGGCACCCCGTTGATCACAAACTCCGACGGCTCCAAATTCGGCAAGAGTGAGGGCAACGCGATCTGGCTGGATCCGGCCATGGTGAGCCCATACGCGTTCTACCAGTTCTGGTTGAACACCGACGACGCCGACGTGATCTCCCGGCTCAAGGTCTTCACCTTTCTCACCCGCGACGAGATCACCCGGTTCGAGACGCTGGTCGCCACCGAACCGTTCCGCCGTGAGGCCCAGCGCGAGTTGGCGTGGCAGGCCACCAGTCTGGTGCACGGTGTCGATGCTGCCGAGGCGGCAATAGCTGCGTCTCAGGCGCTGTTCGGCCAGGGTGACCTGGCGACGCTGGATGCGGCGACGCTGGAGGCTGCGCTTCGCGGCCTGAAGCACACCACAACCCTCGGGTCCACCCCGATTGTGCAGGCGTTGGTGGATACCGAGTTGGTGGACAGCCTGAGTGCCGCCCGTCGTGCCGTCGATGCCGGCGGTGTCTACGCGAACAACCAGAAGATCCACGATCCGCTGGCGACCGTCGCCGAGCACACGCTGCCGGGCGGGATGACGGTGCTGCGCCGGGGCAAGAGGTCTTTGGCCGGCGTCTTCGTCGAATAGCTCCAGAAGAGTGGCGCCGCGAAGCGCGACACGCCCGGGATGTAGGGCAGTTTGGCACCCGCGCTGAAGCCCCCGTAGAGTACTAACTCGTCACCCCAAAGGTACGGAGAGCCTCAGAGCTTCCGGCCTCACGCGGGACGAGATCCTCGCAGATATCGCTCACGGCTTGTACGTGGGAGAGCAAATGCGTAAGATTATAAAGCCCGGTTCATGGCGGCCCCGCAACAACGCGAGTAAGTATCCATCACAAGGATTCCCTCCCACAGTTTGCAGTCGCGAGATAAATGAACTAGGATAGAGAAGTTGCCCTGGCGGGCGAGGCTGAGAGGCTTCGAACCAGGTGCGTCTGATCCTTGAGAACTCAACAGCGTGCACAATGTCAAATGCCAAAAACCCCGGGCCACTTTGGTGGTCAGGGATTCCTTTGGACTGTTATTT
>CAJDUP010000015.1_pt1 | contig 37394 bp, 36 predicted proteins | sample 7391181 | NCBI WGS metagenome assembly CAJDUP01 (sample SAMEA7055690, study PRJEB34461) | soil metagenome | biome: terrestrial ecosystem; feature: Peninsula; material: soil | place: Antarctica | collected 2016
CAACGAGGTCAGGAATGGGATTCTTTTTCTCGGACGGATCGGGACGGGTAAGGGAGCTTTCGATCTGATCCGGGCGTTCGCTGTTGTGAGTGGGGATGTGAAATTGGCGCTCGGTGGTGATGGCGATGTCAACGAAGCAAGCGAACTCGCGCGTCAGCTGGGTGTTTCGGAGAGGGTCCAATTGCTGGGATGGGTAACGGGCGAAAATAAAGAGACGCTATTATCGACGGCATCGATATTCGTATTGCCCTCATATAACGAGGGCTTGCCCATGTCAGTGCTGGAAGCGATGGCATGGGGGGTGCCGGTGATTACCACCCCGGTAGGCGGTATTCCCGAGGTGGTCGACGACGGGGTCACCGGGATTCTGGTACCCATCGAGCAGGTCACCGACGGAACCGGAACCCCGATCGACCCGGAGAAATTCGTGCGAGACCTGGCAGCGGCACTGATCGAGGTCATCAGCGATCCTCAGCGCGCTAACGCTATGGGTGAGGCGGGCCGGCAGAGAGCACAATCACACTTCGATTGGGACACGATTGCCCGCGCCACACGCACGGTCTATGACCGTGTCCTCAGCTGATGCTCAAGTAGGCTGGGCGTCATGTCTCATGTTCTCTCCCTGACCGATGTTTCTGTGGTGCGCGACTCAAAAGCGATCCTCGATTCGATCAACTGGTCGGTGAACGATGACGAACGTTGGGCGATCCTGGGGCCCAACGGTGCGGGCAAGACCACGTTGTTGCAATTGGCGGCCGCAATGATGCACCCATCCAGTGGCGAGGCTGTCGTGCTGGGGGAGCGGTTGGGTCACATCGACGTGTTCGAACTGCGTCCACGGATCGGATTCGCGTCGAGCGCCATGGCCAAACGACTGCCGGCGAACGAGACCGTACTCGACGTCGTGATGACCGCCGCGTATTCCGTGACCGGTCGCTGGTTGGAGGAGTACGAGGAGATCGACGAACGCCGCTCCAGGCGCGTATTGGCCGAGTGGAATCTTGATCATCTGGCGGAGCGAAAGTTCGGCACCCTGAGCGATGGGGAGCAGAAGCGAGTGCAGATCGCGCGCGCGGTGATGACCGATCCGGAGATCCTGCTCCTCGATGAGCCCGCCGCAAGTCTGGATCTCGGGGCTCGTGAAGAACTACTGCAGCTGCTGGGCGGTTACGCGAGTGCACCCGGCTCTCCCGCAATCGTTATGGTGACGCACCACGTCGAGGAGATCCCCAAGGGGTTCACGCACGCTTTGATCATTGCGAACGGTTCCTTCGTCTCGGCCGGCCCGATCTCCGACGTGATGAACTCGGAAACCCTCACCAACGCTTTCGGGATCGACATCAAGCTGACTGAGACCGACGGCCGCTACGCGGCGCGCGCCATTTGACGCTTCTCAGCTGAACACTCACTGCCCGAGAGCGGTCAGCGTGGCGTAGAGGTTCCAGAACTGTTCTCCCGGAAGCGGGGAACCGTCTACCGCCGCTTCAAGATACGTGAAGTGGGTCACCCAGCCGATCCTGTAGTCCGCCGTGAGCTCGGCGAGGCCAGAGTGCACCAGTTGTGCGGTGGTGGTCACGTCGTCTTGTGCCGTCAGATCAATACGGATGTGTGAAACCGGTTCGTCAGGAAACTCCCACGTCATGACCAGAAGGTGTGGGCGCTGCACCTCGATGAGTTGGCTGCGCGACAGGGCTCCGTCACCGTGGTCGATGACGAATCGGCCACCTGCCGTCAGGTCGGTTTCGACCGGCTGGCCGATCCACTGCGGGAGAAACTGTGGATCCGTCAGGCCAGCCCAGATGTCGTCGATGCCCCGAGCGAACGACCATCGAAGCTCCACACCCTCGTCATCGCTGGATTCTGACAACATCGGCATTCCTCTATCGTAGTGTTGCGGTTTCTACCGGTCGACGAGATCGACGAGGTCGACGCGACGGTTGACCACCGGGGTGTAATCGCGGTTCGAAGCGGACTGTCACGGGACCAGCCGAGCCCGGCTCCTTGACGTGGCCCGCGAGCATGCTCTCTGATGCTCAGAAAGAGCATTCTGACCCAACTCGTCAGTGATTCTCGTCGCTTTCGCGAACAAAGAGAAGCGCTTCTCGCGCCATCGCGGTCCAGGTTTCGAGCGTCGACTGGGGGTCAGCATCGGGATCAATTGCGACCCACTCACGCATCGTACGGCTGCCCATGGTGACCGGCTCGGCACCACCACCTTCAACCAGTGCGATGACGCGTTCACGGGGGAGCTTGACGATCAGCCGATCCGCACGCCCCAGAAACGCGAAGATCTTGGTCCCCGTGCGCAATCCGGGGCTTCGAAACATGGTTCCGATCTCGATCTGCCCACCCGCGCCGAGTCGCTCGGCGATCTCGTGGAGCAGTGCGACGTTCTTGTCTGAAGACGCCACCATCGAGCTCCTTAGATGTTCGTTACGCCAGCGGTGTGAAGATCAAGCTACTGGGCCACGTGTTTTAAAGTAAAGTTCCGACTACAGCCGCTTCACCCTCACACAGTGTGGCTCTCACACAGTGTGACTCCCACACAGTGTGACTCTCACACAGTGTGACTCTCACACAGTTTGACTCTCACACAGTGTGAAGGAATTGCGTGTTTCCAGCATTCGGCTGGCAGAACTGGAGGAATCCCATGAACCGGCTTGAACCAACTGGACAAACGGCCGCACAGGTCTATCAGATCTTCATCAAGGCGACTCCCAACGAGATCTGGGATGCGATCGTCGAACCCGAGTTCTCCGCGCGCTACTTCTATGGTTCCCGAGTCGACACCACTGGTGAAGCGGGAACCCCATTTCGCTACCACGCCCCGGATGGTTCGTCGCTGTGGGGCGATGAGCTCGTGATTGAGTCAGACCGGCCACGGCGGCTCGCCGTCGGCTGGCGGTCGCTGTATGACCCTCTGCTTGTGGACGAGCCGTCGAGCAGAGTGACCTGGGAGATCGAGCCGCACGAAGGCGGATTCTGCCTACTGACAGTCATTCATGACCAACTCGAAAACTCTCCCGGAACGGCTGCGAACGTCGCGGGCACCGGTTGGATGATGGTGCTCAGCGGGTTGAAGACCGTTCTGGAGACCGGGGCAGGCTTGGTTGCCGACCCACGGTGAATGATTGATCTTGAATCGGCCACTGCGTGAAAAGCGGATGCGAACTGACGGCTTAATGCCCTGGGCGCAGGATCATCACCGTTCTCCTGACCAACCGGACCGATCCTGCAGTTAGAGGGCTCGCGGTTCTCGCGTTCCCCGAGATCCACTGATCTCGTGAGTGCGCTGCTCGCGCAGGGCTCGCAGGTGCACCGCCGCCCAACTCCGGAACGGTTTCCACACGTCAGAAACGTCATCCAGGTCGCGACCGGCGCCGTAGAGCTCGACGATTTCAGCTGCGAGGCGGTGTTCGTTGTGGGGGAGCACGTCGGCGGCGTTTGCGCCTCGGATGAGAACGAGTTCTGCCCCGAACGGCCCCAGTCCCTTCACCTCCTGAATCGTAGCGAGGGCGTCATCGGAGTGGGCCGACCGCAAAACCTCCGCGTCAAGACGACCTTCCAACGCCGCCTCGGCGACTGAATGCAGATACTCCATCTTGCGCCCGGGCAGGTCGAGATCCAGGTTGCGCAAGACCGATGGAGCCGGAAAGGCGCCGTGGTCACCGTGGCGCTCGGTGATGTCTTGGCGCAGCCGTGCCGCCTGCACGATACGGATGCGCCCGGAGAGCACGGCCCAGGCCGCTGCCTCGTAGGGAGAGTGAAAGCCACATGGGCGAAGTCCGGGTAGCCGTGCCTGGGCATCGGCGATGACCGGGTCGCGTTCGCCCACTTGTGGCCACTGGCGTGCATCGATGTCCAGCGAGAGGAAGCGCATCACCTGCGCCACCGCCGCGTCGAGGTCACCGTCTCCGGTCACCATGATCTGGGCGGCCGCACCCGACTGCGAGACCTGGGTCTCGACGCGGCGCCAATCAGCCTCGGCGCAGAAGACCGTGCGGATCTCCGGGCGATCATTTGATTGCAACGCACCGGGTGCGAAGCCTTCCCAGAACATCTTGCTTGTCACGAGCGACCACGGACCCAGCACATCGACGGTACTCGTATGGCTTCGGAAGGTCATTTCAATTGCTCCGATCACCATCTCGACGTCATGGCGCCAGTCTGTCACCTCCGGTGACGATCGCACAGGAGTGTGGAGACTACTGGCCGTCCCCACCGGTCGCCTAGACTCTCTTCCACTGCACAGCGCCTCGGCGTTCCGCACGCTCGCCGACGGATCGCTGAGAACCCCTACCGTTACACGTCAGACGACGTGATTTTCACCGTCTACGCCGATCGAGCTGGCATAACCGAATCCGAGCGACCGGCCGCCAGGGCCGAATACTTCAGCGTTGGCAGGCCGTGCCTGCCGCACCCACGGGTGCATTCAATGAGGTTCGGTGCGGCGGGGCTACTCTAGAAACCGAACCTGTTTGCGGCGGCGACCAGCCGTTGCAAGGTGCCGAGGGAGCGCGTTGTAACCGGCACCTGCAGGAGTGTTTCGAGAAGACCAGTGACATCTCCGGCAGTGTTTCTCGGTTTCCAGCACACGCTTGCTGCGCTGCGTTCGTCGAGGCTGCGCAGCTCGACCAGCTGATCACGGCTTCGCAACGGAAGCTCGATCGTTGGCAGAGACTTGAGGTCAAAGAACGAGATCATACTTCGATACACGTCCTCGCCCGGATCCGGAAAGGGCGTTACCTGCACCACCCACTCAATCTCGGCGAGGGGGCGAACGACGGCGATGTGCGTGTATCCGCTCTTACGCAGAGAAAGGTGTGCTTGGCGCACAGCGGCCCGGGGCTTCTCCGAGGCGAAGAGAATGGTGCCGTTGGTCTGGAAGCTACGCGCAACGCCATTCCCGCCAAAAGCCCCGACGAGTTGTTCTTTCGTCGGGCTGCCGACGTGGCCGAGGTTGAGGTTGCGAAACAGCGCGACCATCAGAACCGGTGAGGACATGTCAATAATGCTAGCCACCGCCCGAGTCGGGTTCAGCCCGACCCCGCCGAGGATCCTCCCCTTTGACCCGGCTCCAATGCCGGCGACGCCTAGGATGAGTCCAGAGCAAGGGAAGGCACTGTGACCGGAGAGACGAATCTGGATACGTTGTTGCGCACACTGTCGCCCCGGTTGAACGATGGCCGATTTGTCTACGCGAGGGTCGAAGCGGATGTTCCCGCGGGCATCGTCCCAATCGTCACGGTACGAGAGCAGGAAGGTCTGACCCTGGTCATCGCCAAGGAACAGGCAGACGAGCTGGGGCTCGCTTACATCTACGTCGCGGCCTGGATCACCCTCGAGGTTCACTCGTCGCTGGATGCAGTGGGGCTGACTGCGGCGATCAGTCGCACACTCACGGCCGAGAACATCAGCGCCAACGTTGTCGCCGGCTACACCCACGACCACCTGTTCGTGCCCTATGAGCGTGCCGGTGATGCGATGCGAGCCCTACTCACGCTGACCTCGGCGTAAGGAAAATCCTTCGCCCAGCCAGTCTTCTCAATCAATCGTCTCAACCAATCTTCTCGACCAGGTCACGAAGTTGTGTGGGTGCCGTGCTGTGCCCGTTGCGATGGCGACCCTGGGCGCACCGATCGTTGTGCCTCTTTGATGTTCGGTCCCATGCTGGCCCTGACGCTGCTGCTTGTGGCAGTCTCTCCGCCAGGACCACACCGGTTCGTGTGCTTCTCGGCTACCTGGTTGTGCTCGTACTCGGCACTCCGGCCTACCTCATTGCAAGGTTTGGCGCCGGTATGGCACTGGCAGCGTCACGCCTGTGCTGTCGGGCTTGGGCTGTCGGGCTTGGGCTGTCACGGCTGGTCGCCTCGTGCACCACAGAACGTCCGTGCTCCCGGCCCCGAAAGTCGATCTTCAGCCACCGTGCGGCCTGAGCCGGCGAGCAGAAGTGCAATGGCAGGGCCGGTGATCTCCGGTCCGTCGCCGTGCACGAAGGCGGTGTCGGTGGCAACCAGTCGCCACCCCGCAACCAGTTCTTTGCCGCCCCCCATCTTCACGCTGGTCTTCACCTGGTAGCCGAGGGCGGTGGCCACATGGTCTGCCGGATAGTCGCGATTGATTCCCAATGGCTGGCGGATGTCTTCACCGTGCATGAATGCCTCCACCAGTCGGGTGGCCAGGGCCGCCGGCGGGGTGGACGTGCGCAGGCTCACCTCACGAAACGCCTCCAGCGTGCGCAGGGGATCCGCGGCCTTCTCCCGAACCACACCCACCGCATTGTCGCGGTCGAAGTCGAAACCGGCAGCGATCAGACGAGCCATGAAGGCAAAGCGAGTGGTCTTGGCCGTATCGACGAGGTGTGCCACAACGTCGTGCACATCCCAATCGCTGCACAATGACGGGGTCTCCCAGTCGGCGGCAGGCAGTTGCTCCAAGTCTTCGATCAGGGCACGGCGCTCGTCGTGCACCACCGGCCAGATCACTGAACCGCGTTGTTGTCTCATTCGACCATCCAACCATCGGAGTGAATAGTTCTGACTTCACGACTCGATGACGCGCCGCAGAGCAACCGTCATCCAGGCTGTGATGCACCGGCCGGGCATCTGCTACGATTGATCGTTGGTCGAAAGACCGCCGTAGCTTTCGAGCCCTGCTCGAGTCCCCAATATTCGAATCGCGAAGGTAGTTTTCATGAAGTCTGGCATTCACCCCACGTACGCCCCGGTTGTGTTTCGCGACCTGGCCTCGGGCAAGGCGTTCCTGACGCGTTCCACCGTCGGCAGCGCGAAGACCATCGAGTGGGAAGACGGCAAGACCTACCCGGTGATCGACGTCGAGATCTCGTCGGAGTCGCACCCGTTCTACACCGGCAAGCAGCGCATCATGGACTCGGCCGGCCGCGTTGAGAAGTTCAACACCCGCTACAAGGGCTTCGGCTCCTAAGCACCCAGTCATTCACGAAGGCGATCGGCATCTGCCGGTCGCCTTCGTGCTGTCTCAAAGTGTGGGTCGTGGCCGTGGTTGAGCACAGCCTGATTCAGTGCAGGCTCGGCCAGAACAGCCGCTAGCGCAGCGGCCAGGCGCCGGAAGCCACAAACTGCGGCTCATTCCGCTTCTCGCGCATGTACTCCTGGAAGCTCGCGGCCTGCTCTTGGCTCCAACTTACCTGGCGTCTGTGCAACTCGTCTGCGCTGAAATTCAGCGCGTCGGAGTATTTGCGGCCCAGTGCCTGCGCCACGCGTCCGGCAGCGATGGCGTCGGCAGCAGCGTTGTGTGCATCGTCAAGGAAGACCCCGTACACGGCGGTCGCCGCCTCCAGGGTGCGCTTACCTTTGCGGTAGCGATCGACGGCCTTGTCAATCACCAGTGGATCGATGATCGGCGCCGGGGAGTCGAGCACGGGAAGGCCATGGCGACGCGCCTCGTGCGCCAACAGGCTCAGGTCATACGGCGCGTTGTAGACCACGACCGGCACGCCTTGGCTCAGAAGCGCCGACAGGGCGGCCACGATCTCAGCAATCGACTCGGCTGGCGGCCGCCCGTGCTCACGGGCATGTTCGGTGCTGATCTTGTGCACTGCCGTGGCCTGTGCCGGAATCTCGACGCCCGGATCGACCAGCCAATCGGTTCCCTCAATCGGCTGCCCGGCGGCATCAAGAACCCCGACGTGCGCGGTGACGATTCGGCACGTTGAGGTATCGATGCCGGTCGTCTCGAGGTCAAAGACACCGACCTTTTCGTACCAACTCGGCAGTGGGGCTGTCGCTTCGATTTCGGTACTGACTTCTTGACTGATGTTCACGTGACCACTCTATTGGGAGCCACTGACACCGGCCGCGAGACTGTGCGTCCGCCGCCGGGCGGTACCCGCTGTACTCGCAGTACTCACTGAGCTGTACTCGCTGAGCTGTACTCGCTGAGCTGTACTCGCTGAGCTGTATTCCCTGAGCTGTATTCCCTGAGCTGTATTCCCTGAGCTGTAGTCCCTGAGCTGTGATCGACCCGCGGCACGCGCCCCTCAGTGGCGCCTGGTGGGGTGCCCCAGGTGCAGCCAGTAGAAGCTCTGGGTTCCCAGTGTGAGGGTGATCGAGCCGTCTGCTCCTACCGAAGGAAAACGTTCGCCTCCGAATACGTCGGTCAGCGTACGGTCCGCCCACTGCTCCGCTGAAATTGTGACCGAGATCGGATTGTGGGCGAAGCTGAACACGCAGAGGATATCTTCTGCCGGCTCGCTCGGATGGCTGACGGCGCCCTCGTGGGAGCGCACAAAGGCCAACACGGATTCATGGTCAGTCTCCAGAACGTGCATCGACCCGAGTCCGAACGCGGGGTGCGCCTTACGCACGTGGATGACGTTGCGCACCCAGTGCAGCAGGGAGCGGGATTGTGCCAGCTGGGCCTCAACGTTGACGTGGCTGTAGTGGTAGACGAGCGATTGCACAACGGGCAGGTAGAGCTGGCCAGGGTCGGCAGACGAGAAGCCCGCATTGCGATCTGGGGTCCATTGCATCGGGGTGCGCGACGAGTCACGGTCCGGCAACCAGATGTTGTCACCCATGCCGATCTCATCGCCGTAGTACAGGAAGGGGCTGCCCTCGAGCGAGAACAGCAGGGCGTGCACGAGCTCCAACTCTGAACGCGAGTTGTCGAGCAGCGGCGCCAGGCGCCGGCGGATGCCCACATTCACACGCATGCGCGGGTCGTAGGCGTACCAGCCGTACATTGCCTGACGGTACTCCTCCGACACCATCTCCAGTGTGAGTTCGTCGTGGTTGCGCAAAAAAACTGCCCAACCGGCCCCGGTCGGGATGTCAGTCGTCTCTGACAGCACTTGGATCAATTCGCCGGCGTGTTGGGAGCGCAGGGAGTAGAAGATGCGTGGCATCACCGGAAAATCGAAGGCCATGTGGCATTCCGGCTCTTCATCGGTGCCGAGAAATGCGGCAACCTCGCGCGGCCACTGATTCGCCTCGGCGATCAGCACTCGGCCCGGAAACTCGTCGTCCACCATCGCCCGCAGTGCTCGAATGAAGTCGTGGGTGGGCGGCTCGCCCTCTCCGTTGCCCTCCTCCGACTCATACAGGTACGGGATCGCATCCAACCGAAAGCCGTCCACTCCCATGGCGAGCCAGAACCGAACCACGTCGAAGATCGCGGCATGCACAGCCGGGTTCTCGTAGTTGAGGTCGGGCTGGTGGGAGAAGAAGCGGTGAAAGTAGAACTGCCGCCTGACCGGGTCGAATGCCCAGTTGGAGTCTTCATAGTCGGTGAAGATGATGCGCACGTTGGGGAACTTCTCGTCGGTGTCGCTCCAGACGTAGAAGTCACCGTATGGCCCATCGGGGTCGGTGCGCGATTGTTCGAACCAGTCGTGCTGGTCAGACGTGTGGTTCAGCGGCAGGTCCATGATGATACGCATGTTGCGCTCGTGCACCTTGGTCACCAGGTCACGGAACTCTTCGACCGTTCCGAACTCGGGCAGGATCGTTTTGTAGTCGGAGACGTCGTAGCCTCCGTCTTTCAGCGGCGACGTGAAGAACGGCGGCACCCAGAGCGCGTCCACCCCCAACCACTGCAGATAGTCCAGTTTCGAGGCCAGCCCCGTGAGGTCTCCCGCACCATCGCCCTTGCTGTCGACGAACGCTCGAATCATCACCTCGTAGAACACCGCACTGCGGTACCACTGCGGGTTGAGGGCAAGGCCCGGAAGCTGGATGGGGGCGGTGAAACTCACAAGACTCCTCAGGGAACTGGGATGGACTTGAATGTGGATGACAAGGTGATGAACCCGCTGATGAGTCTATGACTGATGCCTGAACGCTGGCGCGGGATGCGGCCGACCCTGAGCAGGCTGCGTCGGGCAGGCTCCAGATTCGTCGGGGCTGGGGCATCAGTCGGCCTAAGCTGGAAGGGATGACACAACCCGCGCCGTACCCCTCCTCGCACCATCAGGCACCGCCTCAACCGACGACCGGTGAGCGCCGCCAGATGCGGGTGCTCGGCAGCCGCACGTACTACTGGCAGTACGGTGATCCGGATGCATCTGACGCCATCGTCGTCGTCCACGGATTCCGCGGTGATCACCACGGCCTCGAGCAGGTGATCGCCCAACTGGCACCAGCGCGCATCATCGCGCCCGACCTGCCCGGTTTCGGCGAGTCAGAGCCGCTGCCCGGTCGCACCCACGACCTCGGGGCCTACGCGACCTGGCTGACCGCACTGGTCGAATCATTGGCAATCCGCGGGCGGGTGACGCTGCTCGGGCATTCATTCGGCTCCATCGTGGCCTCCGCGGCTGTGTCTTCACACCTCACCGTCGATTCCCTGGTGCTGATCAACCCGATCGCTGCGCCGGCCCTGCGCGGCCCGCGGGGTGTGCTCACGCGGTTGGCCGTGTTCTACTACTGGTTGGGCGCCGTTCTACCGCCGCCGCTCGGTTTCGCATTGTTGAAGAATCGGGTGATCGTCAGGGTCACCAGTCTGGCTATGGTCAAGACTCGGGTACCCGCCCTCAGGCGCTGGATCCACGACCAACACGATCGGTACTTCAGCGCCTTCGCGAGCCGCGAGGTCGTTCTTGAGTCCTTTCGCGCGTCGATCGGCAATGATGTGAGCGAGTTCGCCGGGCAGATCACCGTCCCGACCCTGTTGATCGCCGCCGAACGGGATGACATCACCACGGTCGCGAAGCAGCGGGAGTTGGCCCGGCTCTTTCCAGACGCGACCCTGCATGTGATCGACGGCGTCGGGCATTTGATCCATTACGAGACCCCCGCAGCCGCGGCCGCGTTGATCCGCACTTTTCTCAGCGAGCCACGACTCGGTGCGTCCTATTTCGCTGCTGCTGCGCCGGGCGAGGGCGACCGATGAGGATCGTCTTCGACTGCAGATACACCCGAATCGGCCGCCATGACGGCATCAGCCGGTACACCGCCCGGTTGGTTGAGGCGTTGGCCGCACTGCACCCGGTGACCATGCTGATCAGCGACCATCGTCAACTGGAGCTGCTGCCTGCTCTTCCGTGGGAGCTGGTGAGCTCACCCACCAGCGTGCGCGAACCGCTGATCGCCCTCCAGGTGAATAGGCTGCGCCCCGATGTGGTGTTCTCACCGATGCAGACCATGGGCTCCTGGGGCAGGCGCTATCGGCTGATCCTGACGGTGCACGACCTGATCTATTACCGGCACCGCACCCCGCCGCCCTCGTTGAGCCTGCCCATCCGGCTGCTCTGGCGGCTGTACCACCTCGCCTGGTGGCCTCAGAGGATGCTTCTGAACCGGGCAGACGCGGTCGTCGTGGTCTCTGACACCACCGGCAGTCTGTTGGCCGAGCACGACCTCACCCGGAGGCCGGTCGCCGTGGTGCCGAATGCCGCCGAGGTTCCCGGTGCGGCTCTGATCACGGATCGAAACCGGTCCGACGCCCGAAGCCTTGTCTACATGGGGTCGTACATGCCCTACAAGAACGTGGCCATGCTCGCCCGCGCCCTGCACCAACTCCCGGGCTATGTGTTACACCTGATGAGCCGGGCCAGCGAGTCAGAGCGCAGCGCGCTTGAAGCGGTGGCACCGCCGGGCAGCCTGGTGTTCCACGACGGCGCCAGCGACGAGGAGTATCGCCGGGTTCTGGGGGAGGCCACTGCCCTCGTCACTGCATCCAGAGAAGAGGGTTTCGGCATTCCACTGGTCGAAGCCATGGCGTTGGGTACGCCCGTGGCGGTGAGTGACATTGCGATCTTTCGAGAGATCGGCGGCGAGGCCGCCGTCTTCTTCGATCAGGAGGATCCAGCATCCATCGCGGCTGCGGTCACCTCGTTGGCCGAGCCAGAACAGTGGCAGATTCGCTCCGTCGCCTCCCGCCACCAGGCCTCACTGTTCACCTGGCAGCGGTCTGCTGCTGAGCTTCTCACTTTTATCCATGAGACGGTCGCCAAACCCTCAGGTTGACTCGATTGGCGGGGGAGACGACGCTCAGCCCATCAAAGAAGCCGAGACCGGGTCGCGCGGGCCGTGCACCTCGTCACCGCGAACCAGCACCAACTGCCCGTCTCTGAAACCGAACTCGTGCACGGAGCCGTTTGTGATCAACTCACCCGGCAGAGGAAGTGCGCCCCCCGAGACATAGCGCAGCATCGTGCCGATCACCCCGCCGTGGGTCACCACGATCAATGACTGGCCGGGACGGCTCGCGGCGAGCGCTGCAAGCGCCGGGGCCACCCTCGCAGCGACCTGCGCGCGCGTCTCCCGTCCGGGGATCGGCACCCCGTCCGGAAAGCGCTCCAACACCTCTTCCCCGGTGAGTCCCTCGCCCTCACCGAAGTTGCGTTCGGAGATCTCGGCAAGCGCAACAGGAGCCGGAAGCGACAACTGTTCTGAGATGATCAGAGCCGTGTCACGTGCCCGAGACAACGGGCTGGTGATCACTCCATCCCAGGAGCGACCTCGAAGCCTCCCGGCAGCATCGAGCGCCTGCTGCCTACCGGTCTCATTCAGCGGGATGTCGGTCAAACCTTGAATACGTCGCTCACGATTCCAATCCGTCTGCCCGTGGCGAACCAGAACAAGCGTAGTCATTCGGGGATTCCTCTCTGGCTGCGCCAGTCTTCTCTGTCTCAAACTCGGAGGGGTGGATTGACACCGCGGCACCCACGGTCGCAAATGCGCCCGTTCGGCAACAGTCAGAGCCGTCCGATCAGATTCGCCTCGATGGCGGTCAGGATCTGGGACGTTCCACCATCCAGCCTAACCGTCGCAGCATCGTCGCCCCGCGTTTGGCCCCGGTTGACGATGATCACCGGCATGCCGGCGCGGCGTGCCTGCTCGAGCAGCCTGATGCCCGAGTTCACGACCAGGGACGAACCGGCGATCAGAAGAGAATCGGATTGCCCGATCAGCGTGGAGGCCCGAAGATAGGTCGGCGTGGGAATGAGTTCACCGAAGAAAACGACGTCGGGCTTCAGCATGCCCCCGCAGAGTGGACAATCAGGTACGGGAAAGTCGGCGTCATGCGGTTGGTCGACGTCTCCGTCGGGTGCCAGCGGGCGGTGGGCATCCGGCTGCGCCCCTTTCCCTCCCGTTCCCCTTGCCGTCGCCGACGAACCGGCGACCGCGACATCGATCAGCGCCCCGATCTCCGCACGCGGAAACTCATGGCCGCAGTCGAGACAGCGCACCCGGTTCATGCTGCCGTGCACCTCTACCACGTGATGCGATCCAGCCCGTTGGTGTAATCCATCGACGTTCTGTGTCACCACCCCGGTGACGAACGCACGCTTCTCCAGGCGCGCCAGAACCCGGTGTCCCGAGTTCGGCAGGCTTCCGTTGAACCGCTGCCAGCCGGCATGACTGCCAGCCCAGTAACGGCGGCGGTTGGCCGGGTCTGCGAGGAACTCCTGAAACGTCATCGGAGTGCGCGGGGTGGAGCCGGCGCCGCGATAGTCGGGGATTCCGGAGTCGGTGCTGATGCCGGCTCCGGTGACGACAACGGTGCGACCTCGCGCCATGATCTCAGCAGCCGCCTCGACCAGATCTGTATCGAGCGGCGCGTCGCCACGAATGGCATCAACGGCCATCCGGTCCGAGACGGGAGAGTTCATCAGATCCCATTCCTCTCCTACTGAGTTTGGCAAAACCGTGGCGACAGATCGGCAGACGCATGGCCGAACTGGGGCACAATCGTCGGCGCGACGTGCGCCCACCTCCAGCTACAACGCACCGGTACCGGATATTGTTTCATGGCGGCCCGACCGGGTTGTCTCAAGCAGGAGGGCCTCATGCGCGTCATCACCGTCACCGACCGTGACCAGCCGGAGATCTCCGACTATTCCCGGCTGACCGATGTGGCCCTGCGTCGCGTCAGCGAGCCGGAGGGCGGCCTGTACATTGCCGAGTCGCCGAAGGTGATCGGCCGCGCCCTGGCCGCCGGGCACCGGCCCCGTTCGGTGCTGGTTCTGGAGCGCTGGCTACCGCGTATGGCCGAACTGTTTCGGGACTATCCGGAGATCACCGTCTTCACCGGTGAACCTGAACTTCTTGAGTCGCTCACAGGATTCAACCTGCACCGAGGTGCGCTGGCGGCCATGCATCGGCCGCCGCTGGCTCCTGTGACCGAACTTGTGCGAGACGCCCGCACGATCGTCGTCCTGGAAGATGTGGTCGATCACACCAATGTGGGTGCGATCTTCCGCTCAGTGGCCGGGCTCGGCGCCGACGCAGTGCTGATCAGCCCTCGTTGCGCCGACCCGCTCTACCGCCGCAGCGTACGGGTGAGCATGGGCACCGTCTTCCAGGTGCCGTGGACCCGGATGGAGGAGTGGGACGAGGCGCTGCCGGCGCTCAAGCAGGCCGGTTTTCACCTGGCCGCCCTCGCCCTCAGCGACCACGCTGTTTCGCTGGCGGACTTCGCGGCCAACCGGCCTGAGAAAGTGGCGCTCGTGCTGGGAACCGAGGGCGATGGTCTGAGCTCGCGGGCGTTGGCCGCAGCAGACACCGAGGTGATGATCCCGATGCTGCACGGCGTGAATTCACTGAATGTCGCCGCGGCCAGCGCTGTGGCCCTCTGGGCGCTCGAGAACACGAGGCTACAGTAGCGTGATGTCGACTCCTCGCCACTCCCGGGCCCGACAGAGGCGCATCTATCGTCGCCGGCGTTTCATCGCGGCACTCCTGCTCGTGGGCGTTCTGGCCGCAGCCGCATTCGGCGTGTACGCCGGCATGCTGTTGAACGGGCCGATCCCCGCCACCGCGGCCACCCTGACACCGATTACCGTGCCGGAACCCGTGGAGGCCCAACTCGTTTGGCCGTCAAACGGTGCCGGGGCCATCGCCGAAGTGGGGAGGCCCGGGCTGTTGGGGATCCATGGTGAGACCGGGAGTGTACCGATCGCGAGCATCACCAAGGTGATCACGGCATTGGTCGTGCTCGACGAGAAGCCGCTCGCCGCAGACGAAGCCGGTCCAACCCTGACGTTCACCGACGCCGACGTCGACATCTACTACGATGCGATCGCCGAGAACGGCTCGGTCGCACCAGTCGCCGACGGTCTGGAGCTCACTGAACGGCAGACGCTCGAGGCCATGTTGATTGAATCGGCCAACAACTACAGCGTGTCCCTGGTCAACTGGGCGTTCGGCTCGATGGACGCATATCTGAAAGCAGCGGCCACGTGGCTTGAAAAGCACGGGCTGAACGCGACGTCTGTGGCCGACTCCAGCGGTATCTCGCCCGATTCCATCAGTAGCACCGCCGACCTGGTGAAGCTCGGGGAACTCGCTCTCGCCAACCCCACGGTCGCAGCGATCACCGCCACGAGCGAGACGGACCTTCCGTATATCGGCACAATAGAGAACACGAACAAGCTGATCGGCACCGACGGTGTCACCGGCCTCAAGACCGGCACCACCGACGAAGCCGGCGCCTGCCTGCTGTTCTCGGCGGCATTCACGATTTCTGGCACTGTGATCACGGTGGTCGGGGTGATGCTCGGCGGCGACACCCACCCGCAGTTGAACGAGGACATTCTGGCGTTGCTGGACTCGACCAAGGCCGGCTACCAGGAGGTGACCCTGGCCACCGCCGGTGAGCGCGTGGGGGAATTCACCACCGCGTGGGGACAGACGAGCACCCTTGTCGCAGCCTCCGGTGCCTCGGTGCTCGTCTATTCCGCGGAGAAGGTCACCCAGACGATCACCGTCGATCCGATCCAGACAGTGCAGGCGGGGCAGACGGTGGGGGAGTTGGCCTTCACTGTGGGGGATCGGAGTTTCACCGTACCCGTGGAGGCGACCGAAGAGATCACCGGTCCCGACGACGCGTGGCGATGGGCGAACCGGGACGCCATCCTCGGCTGAGCCGCCGCCAACCCAGAAGGGAGGGCCCGCAAACTCGCCGACGGTTGCGACCCGGAGGCCACCGATGGTTCGCGGCCCGAATGCCGGGGGTGTCTCAGAGACGAAGCATCCAAGGAGCGGATATCAGACCACCGCTGAAGAAGCAGAGGCTCAGCTTCTTCGGCCCCGGGACGATATTCCTGCAAACACCGCATGGAGGAGGGGGAGCACCGAGGCTGCGATGAGTATCACGCCGACGACGGGATCGGTCTGCCTGAGAAGGATTCCTCCGAGCAGGAGGCCGGCGAAGATGATCGCGGAGACCACTCGTCGGGCGATCTGTTCGATCGCCCGCAGTCGCCGATCGACGCTCGGGGTCTCCACAGCGAGTTGTCCGCGTTGCATCACTGTGATGAGATCGTCCAGTTGCTGAGGCAGGCGGGCGATGAGGCCGGCGGTGGTGATGGCCTGCTGTGTCAGCGCCCGCACAGTTCCGGAACCCCCGTCGCGCGTGAGCTGCTTCGCGTATGGCTCGATGGCGGTCCAGACGTTGAACGCGGGGTTGAGCCCGCTGCACACCCCAGACGTCACCGAGACCGCGCGAATGATGAGCAGGAAGTTCTCCGGAAGCTGAAAGGGCATCGTGCGCACGATGTCCCCGAACTTGTCTGCGAAGTCTTTGAACTCGCGTGGCTCGACCTTCTGAAGTTCGGCGAAACCCATACCGCCGAAGCGGTCGAAGAGTTCACTCATCGCGCGCTCGAGCGGAGCGCTTTCAGCAGAAGGCAACAACATGCCCATGTCCCGGATACTGCCGACCAACCCCTTCGCATCACGCGATGCGACCGCGATGATGAGCCTTTGCAGGCCGGCCCGCAGGGTATCGGGAACTTCGCCCATCATGCCGAAGTCGACGAATGTGAGTCTCCAGGCAGGTGTGACGGCTTCGGCCCGGTCGTCAGCCGTTGGCGTCACGAAAATGTTTCCGGGATGGGGGTCTGCGTGGAAGAACCCATGAATGAAGAGCTGGTCGAACATGGTTCTCGCCAATTCGTCGGCGACAGCTGCCGGGTCTATCCCGGCCGCCTCGAGTGCATGACGATCGTTGACCTTGATCGCCGTCACGTCGGAGAGGGTGAGAACTCGCCGCGTGGTGCGTTCCCAGACGACGGCCGGAGTGTGCACGCTGGGATCGTCACTGAAGTTCTCGGTGAAGTGTTCGGCATTCGCACCCTCATGGAGATAATCGAGCTCCAACAGGCTGATCACCGCGAATTCTTCCAGGAGTGAGGGCAGGTGGACCCGACGCGCGATGAACTTCACCCGGTCGAGCCAGCCGGCAATCTTGCGCAGGGCTGCGAGATCCACCCGGACGATTTCGTCGATTCCCGGTCGCTGCACCTTCACCACGACATCCTCGAAGCCGACCTCGGAGGAGTCGACGGGCAAAAGTCTCGCACGGTGCACCTGGCCGAACGATGCGGCGGCAAGCGGAACCGGGTCGAAGAACGCGTAGGCCCGATTCAACGACATTCCGAGATCGGCTTCAGCAAGCTCGCGAAGCTCAGCGAACTCGACGGCCGGCACCTCGTCCTGGAGTCCTTCGAGTTCGCTGGTTATCTCGGGTGGAAGCACGTCCATCCTGGACGACATGAACTGGCCGACCTTGATCATGAGACCACGCAACTCGATCGCCAGGGAGTGAAAGCTCCGTGCGATGCGCCGCGCCCGCTCGGTGCGCCCTCGCCGCGCAAAGGCGCCCAGTCCGAAGCGGGGCAACACCAGTTCGAACCACCACTCAACAACGATATGGCGGGAGGCAAAGAAGAGGATTCGCCGGTAGCGGGCGCGCAGATGTCTGGGCGTGGTCATCAATTCTCCATGCTACCGCCGCGAGGGCGGCAGCCGATCAGTCCTTGGCCAAGATCGAGTACAACGTGCGACGGGCCTCATCGATGACGGCAACCGCCTCATGAACCTGTTCGCGGGTGCCCCCGCGGGCCACTTGAACGATCGCCTGGGCAAGCTTTGCTCCGGCCTTGGGCAGAACCGTTGACCGTGCCGAATCCCTGGTCGCAGTCGTCTCCCACGGAGCTGGATCGCTGGTGTTCACCTCGTCGCTTCCGTTCTCCGTGAGAGAGTAGGTCTTCCTTCCGCCAGCCTCCTCAGCCTGAATGAGGCCCTCGTCCGCGAGCAGCTGCAGAGTGGGGTAGACCGAGCCGGGGCTCGGCTTCCAGGCTCCATCGCTGCGCTTCTCGATCTCACGGATGATCTGGTAACCGTGCATCGGTTCTTCGGCAAGCAGCATGAGGATCGCCACGCGGACATCTCCACGCCCCATTCGCGGGGCGACCCGTCGCTCGAATTCGGAGCGCACGTTCTCGACCATGTCCCACAGTGGCGAGCCGGGCCGGCCGGAACCGTGTTCGTGGTGGTCGTGACGAGAGTTGGGGCGTCCGCCGCCATATGTGTTGCTCATGTTGTTCCTCAGATTCTGATGATGAGGGCGAGTCGCGGGCTCGCCGATACTCAACGATACATCGCTGAGGTGAGCGTCGGATGTGAGGCGAACAATTCTCCGGACCGTACAGTGGGAAGAACGCGCGGGAGTGCGGTGAGACGGAGCAGCGGCGCCGCAACGATTGACGAGCCACGTCCTCGTCACAGCGGAGCGCACCAACGCCCAGGGCCGACCTGCGGATGTCAGCCGTAACCGGTAACTTGGATACCCGTGACCACCTTGCCCGCCCCCGGCCCAGCCGTCGGAACCTTCGCCGCAGAGCACCTGTCTCCGTCGTACCCGGAACGGGCAGCGTGGGGCACGGCGAGCAAATTGCGCGCCTGGCAGGCCGAAGCCCTGGAAGAGTATTTCCGCACTGATCCGAGAGATTTTCTGGCCGCGGCAACCCCGGGGGCTGGCAAGACCACATTCGCGCTGAGGCTGGCCACCGAATTGATCGCGCGCAATGTCGTCGACCGTGTCACCGTGGTCGCTCCCACCGAGCATCTGAAGCGCCAGTGGGCCGACGCCGCGCACCGGGTGGGGCTCAAGCTCGACCCGACATTCAAGAACAGCCACGGGCGCTATGGGCGCCATTACCGCGGCATCGTCGTCACCTACGCCCAAGTGGCCGCCCGCGCCGAACTGCACCGTGAGATCGTTGAGGACCACCGCACCCTGGTCATCCTCGACGAAGTGCACCACGGCGGTGACGCCCTCAGCTGGGGTGACGCCATCCGTATCGCATTCGACAAGGCAACCCGCAGACTCTCGTTGACCGGCACACCGTTTCGCTCCGACACTGCCCCCATTCCGTTCGTGAACTACCTGCGCGACAAAGACGGCATCCGCATCTCCCAGACCGACTACAGCTACGGCTATGGTCGGGCGCTGACCGACGGCGTGGTGCGGCCGGTCATCTTCATGGTCTACGCGGGGCTCATGCAGTGGCGCACGAAGGCCGGCGACGAGATGGTGGCCCGGCTCGGCGAGGGCAACACCAAGGACATCACCGCGCAGGCCTGGCGCACGGCGTTGCACCCGAAGGGGGAGTGGATCCCACAAGTGCTCTCGGCGGCCAACCGGCGCCTCGACGAGGTGAGACAGGCGATCCCGGATGCCGGGGGCCTGGTGATCGCCACCGATCACTTCGCCGCCCGCGCCTATGCAAAGATCCTGGGCGAGATCAGCGGCGAGAGGGTCACCGTCGTGCTCAGCGACGAGAAGGAGGCCTCAGAGCGCATCGAGCAGTTCGCCCAGTCAGAGGGCAAGTGGCTGGTGGCGGTGCGAATGGTCTCGGAAGGTGTGGACATTCCCCGGCTCAGCGTCGGGGTCTATGCCACTTCCGCGGCAACCCCGCTGTATTTCGCACAGGCGGTTGGGCGTTTCGTACGAGCCAGGCGCCGCGGTGAGACCGCATCGATCTTCCTGCCCGATGTGCCCGGCCTGATCGACCTGGCCTCGGAGATGGAGCGGGAACGCGACCACGCACTCGACCGGGAGGTGACCGGTGATGACGAGTTCTACAACCCGGAAGACGCGCTGGTCGCCCGCGAGAACGCATCGGACAAGGCATCCGCCGGGCTGCTCGACGAGTTCGCCTTCGAGGCCGTGGCATCCAGCGCAAACTTTGACCGCGTCTTGTTCGACGGCGACGAGTTCGGCTCCTTCGCCGAGCCCGGCAGCGACGAAGAACTCGACTTCATCGGAATTCCCGGGCTGCTTGAGCCCGAGCAGGTCAGCGAGTTGCTCAAGCAGCGCCACTCCCGCCAGTTGCGGCGGAGGAAGGGTTCGGCTGCGTCCGCCGGCAGCCAGGGGTCATCGAGCCCGGCGGAACCGGCGCCCCTCTACCGCACGCTCAAGGAGCAGCGTTCGCTGCTCAACAGCCTGGTCTCGCTCTGGGCACGCGGCACCGACCAGCCCCATGGGCTGCTGCATGCCGAGCTGCGGCGCATCTGCGGCGGGCCCCCGGTGGCGCAAGCCAGTGTCACGCAGTTGCAGACCCGCATCGACCTCGTCAGGCGACGTCTGGCCAGCACGCGCAGCTGACCTGCGCCAGAAACCCAGCCCCACGGGGACCCAGTCTGAGTGCGCAACCGGCTTTGATGGCCTGGGTCAGATCGCGGCCGCCGTGTCGAGCGCCTGCATCAGGTCGTCGGTGAGGTCGTCGACGTGCTCCAGTCCGATCGAGAGCCGCACGATACCCGCGCCCGGCTTCTTGTCTGCCTCGACGGGGCGGTGGGTGAGCGATGCGGGATGCTGCACCAGCGAGTCGACCCCGCCCAGAGACACCGCGTGCACGATCAGCGAACACGCTTCGGTGAAGGCGGCGGCGGCATGGTAACCACCGGCAAGCTCGACTGCGAGCATCGCACCGGGGCCGGCCATCTGCCGTCCCTCGCCGACCAGGCCCTTGGGGTCTTGGCCGGGCAGGCCCGGGTACATCACGCGGCTGAGGGCCTTGTGCCCCTGCATCCGTTCGGCAAGCAGCCCCGCCGTCTCCTGCTGGGCGCGCACCCGAATCGGAAGGGTACGCAGCCCCCGGTGAAGCAGGTAGGCCGACAACGGGTGAAGCAGGCCGCCGGTGACGGCGCGCACCTGCCGCAGACGGGTGACCCAGTCGCGGTTGGTGGCGATGACCCCGCCCATGACGTCACCGTGGCCGCCGAGGTATTTGGTGGCGCTGTGCAGAACCAGGGTGACGCCCTGTTCGATCGGGCGCTGCAGAACCGGGGTGGCGAACGTGTTGTCGACCATCACGGGAACCTCACCTGCCTGTTCCACCACGTCGGTGAGGTCGACGAGTTCCAACGAGGGGTTCGCCGGCGATTCGATCAGTACGAGGCCGGTGTTGTCTCGGATACTCTCCCTGATCTCGTCCACTCCACACCAGGTGACCGCGGTGCCGAGAATCCCGGTGGCCAGAACGTGGTCGGTGCCGCCGTAGATGGGGCGCACCGCGACCACGTGCGGCTTACCGGCGGTCACGGTCGCGATCAGTGCGGCACTGAGTGCCGCCATGCCGGTGCCGAACGCGACGGCGCCTTCGCTGCCTTCGAGGGAGGCCAGGGAGTCTTCGAAACGGGCGACCCCGGGCTGCCAGAGTCGCTGGTACACCGCAGAGTGGTCGGGCATGAGGTCACCACCGGTGGCCATGTGCTCATAGGAGTCACCACCGGACTCAACGCTCCCCAGGGGGTTTGTGGTGGAGAGATCAATCGGGGGAACATGGGATCCCGACTCGACAAGGCCCTCCATTCCGCCGTGAACGGCCCGGGTTTCAAATCTGGCATTTTTTGGTTGCATGATCTGACAGAAACAGACTCAGACACAAAACGCAAACCCGCGGGCGAGCGCCCCGATTGATACGCAGAAAAAGACTCAGGCCCCCACCGTGCGGTGAGGGCCTGAGTACGTTCAGTTCGTTCGGATCGGGTTGGCATCACAGCCGTCCCAGATCGTCAAAACTAGAGGGGGCGAATGTTCTCCGCCTGAGGGCCCTTGGGGCCCTGGGTGACCTCGAACTCGACGCGCTGGTTCTCGTCGAGCGTCTTGTACCCGCTCGACGCGATGGCCGAGTAGTGTGCGAACACATCGGGGCTGCCGTCTTCGGGGGCGATGAATCCAAAGCCCTTTTCGGCGTTAAACCACTTCACGGTACCTGTTGCCATTTAAAACTCCTCCAGGAGTACTCACTTTTGCCTCGACTGTCGAGACAGCATGTCGCAGTGTTTATCTGGTGCTCCAGGAGGGAACTCATTCAGTCGCGACGGTCTAAACCACAAGCGTTCAAAACGTGAAAAACACTGCAACTGCGTACCCGACACTAGTGCACGCAGGCTAAAAATGCTTGCATTGTGTCGAGAGCGTTACAATTGAGCCGCGAAAATCAGCGTTTGACGCACCGAGTCGACGCTCACGGGCTGTTTCCCAGCGAATTTCGCAGATCGGCGCGCCGCGGCATTTCTACAAGGGGAGTAGCGGTCTCCAACCAGGTTTTCACGGCACTCAGCCGAAAGTGCCAATCACCGGGCGCCGCGACCGCACTGGATCCATCCTCAGGATCTCGCCAGGACACCACACTCACGCTGTCGTCCACCGCGGTCACCGACCAGGCGACGGTGCACGAGGGGTCGGGGCCCTCGCAGCCGGGAACTCCGGAAACGATCGTGCGCTCGATGTCGGAGACAGCCGCCCGGATGTACAGGTTCTGCTCGCGGTGGCGTGTTGGGGGCTCCTCGTGCCCTGATGCTGCCGCATGCCGGTTCGAACCCTCCTGGCCGGCGTTGTTGGGCCCGGACTCGAGAACCCGGAACGAACGGCCCGCGCTCGGTTTCAGCCGGTCTTCGATGTCGCGCAGGCGACTGATCGTGTCCCTGGCCTCGTCAACCACAGTGAGCAGCGCAGGCACGAGCATGAGAAGGCGTTGCACCTTCTCAGCATTCGACGACCCATCACCGGAGTGGATGATCCCCATCGCGTTGCCCTTGAGCACAGCGGCCTCGTCGAAGAATGTCTCTGGGCGGTCTTCGGCAAGATTGAGGTCGGCGGCGGCGAAGGCCTCCAGAGCGGCGTGTTCCGAATCTGTCATGCGCGCGTGCTCGACCGGGTTGCGGTCAGCCGGCCGCCGGTGATTGTGTTCTTCGCCCATCGAACCATCGTAGGCTCGACCGCTCGCGTTCGCCTGCCCGAGCCCACCTGCCCGAGTCGATCACCCCGAGCCGACCACCCCGGGCTCGCCGGCCCCGGCGCCTCGAACGCTTCGGCCTAGAATGCCAGCATGACATCAGCGCAGATTCTCGGAGACCAATATCAGGAGGCGACCGCTGCCGGCGCCGCCGCTCTGGACGCCGCCGATCCCTTGGCCTCCTACGGAGACCGCTTCATCACCCCCGACGGGGAGAAAGTCATCTACCTCGACGGCAACTCCCTGGGTCGGCCACCCGCGGCCAGCGCCGACCGAATCAACGAATTCGTTCGCGCCCAATGGGGCACCCGCCTGATTCGGGGCTGGACCGATGGGTGGATGGACCTTCCGCAGACCATCGGCGACCGCCTGGGCTCGGTCATGCTGGGCGCGGCCGCCGGCCAGGTCACGGTGGGGGATTCCACGACCGTGATGCTCTACAAGTTGATCCGTGCTGCCGTCGATGCGCATCCGGAGCGGCGTGAGATCCTGATTGACACCGACAACTTTCCCACCGATCGTTTCATCGTGGAGGGGATCGCGGCCGAGCGCGGCCTCACTGTGCGCTGGATCCAACCCGACCCGACAGCAGGCGTCACCGTCGACCAGGTCGTCGAGGCTGTCACGGGGAACACAGCGCTCGTGGTGCTCAGCCACGTGTCGTATCGGTCCGGATATTTGGCCGACATGGAGGCGATCACCCGCGCCGCGCACGACGTCGGGGCACTCATGCTCTGGGACCTCTGCCATTCCGTCGGGGTCATACCCACCCAGCTCGACGCGTGGGGGGTCGACCTCGCCGTCGGCTGCACGTACAAATACCTGAACGGCGGGCCGGGCTCACCCGCCTTCGGCTATGTGCGCAGCGAACACCAGTCACGGCTGCCGCAGCCGATCTGGGGCTGGCTGGGGCGAGAAGACCCGTTCGAGATGGAACAGGGCTACCAGGTGGCCACGGGAATTCGCGGCTTCATCAGCGGCACGCCCTCGATCCTGGGCATGCTGGCGATGCAGGACACGATCGACATGATCGACGAGGCGGGCATCACCGCCGTACGGGCAAAATCGGTTCAGCTGACGGAATACGCGGTAATGCTGGTCAACGAATGGCTGGTTCCGCGCGGGGTTGAGATCGCGTCGCCCCTCGACCCGGAGCGGCGAGGCGGACACATCACCATCAACCACGACAGCTACCGCGCGGCCCTCGACACCCTCTGGAACAGGAACGTGATCCCCGACTTCCGCACGCCGAACGGGCTGCGCCTGGGCCTGTCGCCGCTGTCCACCTCGTTCGCGGACGTCTATGCCGGCGTGGATGCCATCCACGAGGTCACCCGCGCTGCGGGCTGACCTCGCGGACGCTGTGCCTGATCCAGTCAGCCGACCGTCTTGGCGAACTTGCTGAGAAGGTGGGGGCCGGCCACCACGGGTTCATAGCGGGGTTGCTCCCCGGGCTCGACGCAGGTCGGCAGGCACTCGATCACGGCGCCGAAGTCGGCGTTGAAGAAGAACGGCATGCTCTGTCGACGGCTGCCAGCGCGTTCGGTGACCGGCGGGTTGACGACGCGGTGCAGCGTCGAGTTCCAGCGATCGTTGGTCCACCGGGCCATCAGGTCGCCGATGTTGACCACGAATGCGCCGTCGATGCTGGGGATGCCGACCCATTCGCCCGCGTTCTCGTCGCGCACCTCGAGACCACCGGCCGACGGCTCCTGCCGGAGAATCGTGAGGATGCCGTAATCGGTGTGGGCGCCTGCGCGCAACTGGCCGGGCTGCGGGTCACCGTCGGGTGCCGTGTAGTTGATGGCTCGCAGCGCACTGGTCGAACGCTGGATCTTGTCGTCGAAGAACGCCGGCGGCAGGTCGAGGCCGCGCGCGAACAGTGAGAGCAGTCGCCCGCTCAGCCCGAGCATCGACCGGTAGTAGGCCGTCCAGGTCTCGCGCAACTCGGGCAGCATCTCCGGCCACAGGTTGGGCGAGTAGGCGTCGGACTCTCCCTCGATCAGTTCGTGGGTGGGCTCATCGACCGGGCCGATGTTGAAGATCTCCTTCAAGTCACCGGGTCCTCTGGATCCCAACGATTTACTGAGTGCTTCCATGCCCATCGGAATGTAGCCGTACGGATAGGACGCGCTCGGACGCTCCACCGTGAGTTTCTCTGCCAGAGAAAGGTCGAAGAACCTGCGTGCAGTATCCCAGGCCGGGTCGGCGATCTGAGTGTCGATGCCGTGCCCGATGATCTGGAAGAAGCCCACTTCGCGGCAGACCTCATCCAACTCGCGGCCGACCGTCTGCGGGTCGCGATCCAGATCGACCACCGGCAACAACTCAGCGTCGCGACGGTCGTCCAATTGAGCGGTAAAAGTATTTTCGTCGTGAGAGTTGTTCATGGGTAAAGCCTATCGATCGGGCGGATCGATCCCGCGCTCCCGGGTTTCGGCGAGCACCCGGCGCATGCGGCGACTCCGTCTGCCCAGCCTTCGGCGCCTGCCGATCGGCCCGTCAGCGTCGGCGGCGAGGCTTTCGGCCGGGCGCGGGGCGCCGGGGTGGTCCTGCAGGCCGCCGGCCGCCCTTCGACGAGGCGGGTTGCTTTTTCGGCGGCTTCTTCGTGTCGCCCTCTGCCTTCGCGGCATCCGGCTGCCGGCCGCGTGAACTCGCGGCCGTGCGACCCCGCACGATGCCCACCCAGTCATCGATCTCGTCGCTGGTCGCCTCGGTCGGCCAGACAAGGGCGATCTCGGTTTCTTCGGCGTCGGTCAACGGCACGGCCCGCACGTCTTTGCGACTGTACAGCCGCGCCACCGAATGGGGCAGCACCAGCACGCCGACTCCGGCCGCGACCAGTTCGACCGCCTGCTTCGTCGGGTCTGAATCGGCATCTGCACCCGGAGCAGCGCCGGGTGGTGCGGAGTCTGCGATGGAAAGGGTGGTGTCGTCGGCCAACGAGGCCAGGTCGAGTTCGGACGCATCCCACAGCGGATGATCCTTGCCGAGTACTACGACTGGAACCTCGCCATACAGGCGAATGACGTTCAAGCCCTCGCGCTCGATCGGAAGACGCACGAAGCAGACGTCGGCCCGATCTTCCATTACTGCCGCGAGTTGGTCACGCTCGGCCACCGGAAGGAGCTCCAACGGCTCAGACGGGTGGCGTTCCGCCCACGTTCTCGTCCATTTGGTGACGGTGACGCCAGGCACGAATGCGACTCGCAACGACATCGGCTCTCCTCACGGGGTCTTACGAATGGTGTCCTACAAGTTGGCCTCAATAAACCAGCCTCAATGAACTGCCCTCAATTAACCGGCCTCAATGAACCGGCCTCAATTAACCGGCCTTCATCATGCAGTGTCAATCAAGCGGTTTCACATCGGTGTCTCTGCGGCAGCCCCCTTCGGTCATCCGGCCTGCCTGCACAAAGGTTACGCTGTGCAGATGAGCTCGACGCGCACCCCCCAGATGATGAAAGCCGCCACAGCGGCAAAAAAGCTTGGAATCTACCTCCCGGCCACCCCGGAGGAGTTCCAGAATTCCGAGATCAGCCGAACCGAGCTGAACCAGTTGCAGGAGTCACCTCCAGAATGGTTGCAGCAGTTGCGGCAGAACGGCCCACACCCGCGTCTGGTGGTCGCTTCGAAACTTGGGGTCTCCATCGCGGGCCTGGCGCGCGCCGGGGTTATTGACAACCCGCTGACCACCGCCGAGATCAAGGAATTGTTGCAGGCGCCACCAGCCTGGCTGGTTGAGGAGCGTGCCACGCACGCCCGCGTGCAGACAGAGAATCGCCGGGTGAAAGAGATCGCCGCCGCCGAGCGAAAGAAAAAAGAGCGTTCAGCGGGGCGCTGAGACCGGTTATCCGCTCTCGGTGAGCTTCGCTACCCACTGGCGAAGGAACCAGGCCCCGGCGTGGTCATGGATCAGGTCGTCGGGTACCACCACCGGGTACGGCTTCTCAAGTACGCCGTCTGACGGCCTCACATCGACGTGGGCCACCTGATAGCCCGCATCGTGAAGAAAGTCGGCCATCAGGTAGTCGCTCCGTGAATCACCGACCGTGCGCCACAGCGTTGGCACCGGCCCCTGCCCGAGAAAGTACCCCAGTGCGCGCTCGGCGCCCCGATCCTTGTCGAGCAGCACCGACTCCACATCGATCGAGATGATGGTCGGGTCGATGCGGAACGGAACGTGCCCGCCTGAATCGGCAACGACCCGATCATTGAACCGCGCGCCGAGGCCGTGGTCGACGAGCAGATCAAATGCCGCAGCGGCGAACGACGGTTGTGCACGCACAAACGCCTCGTGCTCGACGTCAGTGCGCTGCTCCACGGAGATCATGGCGTATTTGGTGCCGTCGAACTCCATCGTCTCGGCAAATGATGAGTGCACGAGTTCGCGAATCGCCTCGGTGTAATCCTGCGGCAGGGCGAGAGCGTGATCGATCTCGACCGTCCCAACGCCCCGCTCCGTGATCGGAAACCACACTCCACCCTTCTCGCAGACGCCGAACATACGCCCGCCACCGGCAAGAACGGGCCCGAGCCCGGCATCGATCAATGGCCCGACCACGTGTTCCCGGATGAAAGACTCGCTCCGGCCGGTGACAAAAGCAATCGGAACGCCGAGCCCGCAGAGAGTGACCAGATCGTCGATGATGCTCGGAATGGCTATGGAGCGGCTGACGGGGCTGGCGATCGGGCCGTCAACATCAAGGAGCAGACCGAGGGGTGGAATGGTTGTGGGCACGGCTCCATTCTCGTCGGTTCACCTCGGAGCGGGCGTGAACGTCTGCGGTCTCGTCGCGGCAGCGCCCTCAGGTGGACACTATTTGACGTGCAGTGTTATTTGACAGTGCAGTGTCCGGGTTCCACGGGCTGGTCGAAGGAGTCTGCCGATGCGAGGACCGGTTCGAGTTCTGCCATGGTGAGTGCGTAACCGACAGATGCCCGATCCTCGCTCTTGGCGAAGACCACCCCGGCCACCCGGCCGTCGGTGGTGAGCAGCGGCCCACCCGAGTTGCCGGGTTGCACGCTCGCCGTGAGTGTGTACACCTCCAGAAGTCGGGGGTTCGTACCGTAGATGTTGGGAACGTCAACTGGCGATACGGCGCTGACGGCGGCCGGGCCCAGCCGGAACGGACCGCCCAGGGGGTAACCGGCAACCACGGCCGCCGAGCCGACAGGCAGCGTCTTCGCTGCCGGCAGCGCGAGCGTGGGCAGCCCGTCGACAGCAATCACCGCCAGGTCCCGTTCGGGATCGAATGAGACCACACGGCCGGTAAACGTTCCCGAACGCGGTGTCTCGATCACCGGCTCCGACACGCCGGCAACCACATGGGCGTTGGTGACGATGCGCCCGGGGGAGACCACGAACCCACTTCCGGACTGGTTCTGGCCACATTGCCACGCTGTTCCGGTCACTTTCACCACCGAATCTGCCGCGATCGTGAGCGCCGGGGAACCCAAGTCGATGTCGGGGAGCTCGGCCGGCTCAGCCTGCTGCGTGGGCAGGCCGAGTACGCGAGGAACACCCTGCTCCGCCACCGTGGAGCGCAGCTCAGCGAACAGTGACTGCACCGGCGTGGGGGTGAGCGAATGGATGACCCGCAGCACCGTGGATTGGGAGACGGCCTGCGACACGAACGGGATGCCCAACCCACTGGCGCTGAAGGCCAGCATCGAGAGCAGACCGGCCGTGACCACCAACCCGACCACAGCCCCGAGCAGCCGGTCGATGATTCTGAGCGGCGTGCGGTCCACACCCCGGCGCACATACCGGCCGACCGCCGATCCGAGGGTGTGTCCGAGCACGATCAGCACGATCGCTGTGGCCACGACCGAAGGCACACGCCACGTCGCATCCGTGACCCAGGAGCTGACCAACGGAATAGCGAGGAAGGCTGCCACCACGCCCAGCACCACACCGGAGATCGCGCCGAGACTCAGGGCCAGCCCGGCACGGAAGCCGTAAACGAGATAGCCCACGAGAACAAGCACCAGGGCGATGTCGAGAATCGCTAGTCCCACCGGATGCTCTCCTTGATCTCGTTGACAGTCGCGGCAGCGCACCATGTGCATGCGACCGGCACCCGAGAATGTTACGCGACACTCTTCCGAGTTCTCTGCGATGGTGTGGGACGAAGCATCGCTAGAACACGAAGCATCGCTAGAGACGAAGCGGCGCTGTGGGCCGAGCAGTGTCGGTGACCGTGCTGACCATGAGAGACGGACCGTCCCAGCCGCCCGGGAGGGGCCGCATTCTATGACGGAATTCCCAGCCGATACCACTTGGGGAATATTTCGCCTCAGGGTATGGTTGAAGGTATTGTAGGTGTGCACTAGCATGCACTCCGACCAGCTTGATCACCGCACGTGCCACAGTATCTGCCGATGAACAGCGCCCCAGACACTATCTGGTCGGGCTGAAAGTCAGCGGATCGAATCGTCGTCAGGTGCCCAAACAGATAACCATAGGGTGCTACGACACTTGTGATGCGCGCGAGACGGGATCAAGCCGAGGCTCATGGACGAACAAGGGACAACTCAACATGATTTTTGAAGTCGGCGAAACTGTCGTATACCCCCATCACGGTGCTGCGACCATCACTAAGGTGACAACACGAAAGATCAAGGGTGTCGACACCAGGTATGTGAAGCTCGAGATGCACGAGGGTGATCTCGTCGTCGAGTTGCCGATTGACAACCTTGAGGAAGTTGGGGTTCGCGACGTCATCGATCAGGCCGGCGTCGAAGCCGTCTACGAGGTATTGCGCTCCGAGACGGTCGAGGAGCCAGGCAACTGGTCGCGGCGGTTCAAGGCGAACACCGAAAAGATGGGCAGCGGCGACGTCTTGCGCATCTCCGAAGTGGTGCGCGACCTCTGGCGTCGCGACCGCGAACGCGGTGTTTCCGCAGGGGAGAAGGCGATGCTGGCCAAGGCCCGGCGCAACCTCATCTCCGAGCTTCTTCTTGCTCTGCACCTGTCGGCAGAAGAGACCGAGATTGTGCTCGATGAGGTTCTCGAGTCAGCACTGGTCGCCGCATAGTCAGGCACAGCTGAAAGACATCGGTCCGGCCGCGTAGCTCTGAGCTACCCGGCCGGACCTTTCTGCTCTAGCGCACCCTGCTCGGGAGATTCGTGGCCGTGCGCACTGGGCAAGGCATTCGGAGCGACCTATATTGAGGTAATAAAACGCGGGATACGTTGAAGTTCACTCTTCGGCTAGCCCATTCACTCGCGCATATGACCGATAGCCGTGCTCGTGTCTTCATTCTTGTATTCCCTGGGCCGCTGGGCCTTTCGGGCGCGGTGGCTGGTTCTGGTTTCATGGGTCGTGATTCTGGGCGCGCTCATCGTGGTCGCAGGGCTCTTCGGCTCCGGCACCGACAACACCTACACGATTCCCGGTACCGAATCTCAGAGCGCACTGGATTCGCTGGCCCGAACCTTCTCCGAAGTGAGTGGCACATCCGCCCAGATGATCGTGGTGTCGCCCCCGGGCGAGGCCGTTCAACAGCCTGAGTTCGAGGCCGCGATCGAGACCTCGATCAGCCATATCCTGTCGATACCGCAGGTGTCGAATGTGACCTCTCCCTACGCCGCGACACCGACAGGCAACATCAGTCCCGATTCATCTGCCGCGCTGGTCCCGATCCAGCTCTCGGTCACCCAGAGCGCGGTAGACGCCACAACATCCGACGCGCTGCAAGCGGCAGGGCGAATGTTGAGCGCCGACCTGCCGCCCGGATCGACTGTGGCGGTGGGCGGGCAACTCTTCTCCCAGACTTCGGCCGGCATCAGCATCACCGAACTGATCGGTGTTCTGGTGGCTTTCGTTGTTCTGCTGTTCACCTTCGGCTCATTCGTGGCAGCGGGGCTGCCGTTGGTCACCGCCCTCCTGGGCGTCGGCGCATCCCTCGCCGTGATCCTCACCGCAACGCGTTTTCTGACGATCACCTCGACCACACCGTTGTTGTCGCTCATGCTCGGGCTTGCCGTGGGAATCGACTACGCGCTGTTCATCATCTCCCGGCACCAGGAGAATCTCAAAGAAGGTCTCGCGCCGGAGGAGTCAGCGGCTCGCGCCATCGCCACAGCTGGGTCTGCGGTCGTCTTCGCCGGGATCACGGTGATCATCGCTCTACTCGGACTGAGCGTGGCAAGGATCCCCTTCCTGAGCACCATGGGGGTGGCCGCCGCGTTCGCTGTCGCCGTCGCAGTGCTCGTTTCGATGACACTCACGCCCGCGCTGTTGGGGTTTGCGGGAGAACGGGCCGTCGGCACGCGCTTTCGTGTGGCTTTGGTGCCGGCCGAGATCTCCGACGGCGCGGTCACCGGTGACGATGCCACCCCTCCTGCCCCGGGCGAGCTCGAGGCTTCCAACCCTGCTGACGATGACGACTCCGCCCCCCGTTCTCTGGGCGAGCTCGAGGCTTCCAACCCTGCTGACGATGACGACTCCGCCCCCCGTTCTCTGGGCGAGCTCGAAGCGTCCGTGGTTGGGAACAGTGATGGTGCAGACCACCACAGGAGTGAAGACGTCGCTGCGGCCGATCCCAGCGCTGATTCGCGCAGTGAATCCCGAGCCGGGGCCAGCAGAGAGTTGGTACCTGTGCAGAACACGCCGGCCGGTCATCGAACGGCCTCGTACGGATTCTTCGTTCACTGGGTGAGGGTCATGACGAAATGGCCGATCGTCACGGTGCTTGCCGGGGTCATTCTGCTCGGGCTCGCGACCGTGCCCGCCGGGCACCTGCGCCTTGCACTGCCCGATGCCGGGTCGCTCGAGGAGGGCGCACCGGGCAGGGTCACCTACGACCTCATCAGCGAATACTTCGGCCCGGGTTACAACGGCCCGCTGATCGTGACCGGCTCCATCATCCAGAGCACCGACCCGGTGGGCCTGATGGCAACTCTCGGAACCCAGATTGCGACCGTCCCCGGCGTGGCCGCGGTACCGCTGTCGACACCGAACCCCTCGGGCGACACCGGGATCGTACAAGTCATCCCCGAAGGCGGCCCCGACTCGCCGCAGACGAAGGAACTCGTCGCCACACTGCGGGCGCAGCACGACACGTTCCTGCAGGAAGACGGCGTCGACCTGTCCGTGACCGGCTACACGGCGGCTGGTATCGACATCTCCGCCCGGCTGGCCCAGGCGCTGTTACCATTCGCGCTGCTCGTGGTGGGCCTGTCGCTGATCCTGCTCATGATGGTGTTCCGCTCCATCGTTGTTCCCATCACGGCGGCGCTCGGCTACCTGCTCTCCATCGGAGCTGCTCTCGGGGTGAGCACCCTCGTGTTTGTGGACGGCTTTCTGGCCGGGCCATTGAACGTGAACTCGCTCGGCTCGGTGATCAGTTTCATGCCGATCATCCTGATGGGGGTGCTTTTCGGCCTCGCGATGGATTACGAGGTCTTTCTGGTGACTCGCATGCGCGAGCACTTCGTTCACCATGGCAACCCCCGAGAAGCCGTCGAGCAGGGCTTCATCGGCTCGGCTCGGGTGGTGACTGCGGCCGCCATCATCATGTTCGCCGTGTTTGCGGCATTCATCCCCGAAGGCGACGCGTCGATCCAACCGATCGCGTTGGGGCTGGCGGTCGGAGTGCTCGTCGACGCCTTCATCGTGCGGATGAGCCTCATTCCCGCTGTTCTGGTGCTGTTCGGCCGCCACGCCTGGTGGCTACCGGCCTGGTTGGAACGCGCGCTGCCCTCGTTCGACGTGGAGGGGGAGGGGCTGCATAAGGAGCTCGCGGTGGTGGGCTGGCCAGATCCGACCCGGGAGTTTGCAATCGCGGCGGAACACGCAACAGTATCGAATGCCAGCACTGTCATCGTCAAAGACCTGCACCTGCTGCTCCCCTTTGGGGACGTACTGATCGTACGAGGTACACCACAGTCGGGAAGATCGACCCTGCTTCTCACCCTTGCCGGGCGGCTGCAACGAGTACAGGGCCCGGTGAAGGTCGCCGGCTTCGCCCTGCCGATGCGTGCAGCCAAGGTGCGATCACTTGTCGGCGTCGCCCGGCCCAGTCGCAGCGGTGACCCGGTCGCCGACCTGCGCGCCGCCCTCTCCCACCACGCGGTGATCGTGATCATCGATGACCTCGACGCCGTCATGCATCCTGCCGATCGGGCCGCGTTCTCCCATCTGCTCGAGAGCGCGTGGACCGACGCCCTCGCCCGCGATTCCTCGCTGACGATCATCGCGTCCTGTGGGCTCACGGCGCGGCTCGACGAGCTGCTGCCGATGGGTCCGACGGTGCACACGGCGCTGCTCACCTCGGGCAAATACGCACATCTCCAGGGGAAGTGAGAAGACATGCCAAAATCAGCTTTGTCTGCGCAGTCCGGTTTCGAACGCATGGGGGGAGTCGCAGTCGTCGCGATTGTGCTTATCCCGCTAGTGCTCGGGGTGTTGCTCACCTCGGGATTGGCCAGCCCGACGGCACGGGCCGACCGCATCACCGCCGCAATCGTGAACGATGACGTTCCGGTCACCGTCAACGGAAACTCTGTGCCGCTGGGCAGACAATTCTCGGCTGCGTTGATCGCCGGTGGTGGTGACCAGTTGTCGGCGTCATCGGCAGGCGGGGTTGTGGCCCCGCCCGATGACAATTTCACGTGGATCCTCACAAATGGTGACGACGCTGCTGCGGGTCTTTCGAATGGCTTCTACACTGCGGTCGTTACCATCCCCCCGTCGTTCTCGGCTGATGCAATGTCGATCTCGGGTCCGGCCGCCTCTGCCAAGCAGGCGGTTTTTCACGTCAGCACGTCTCCGGGATCTGCTTACATCGACCCAGCCCTGACCGAGGCGATCACTAGTGCCGCCACCACTGCCCTGAACCAGAAACTCACGACGCAATACCTGCAGAACGTGTACGCGGGTTTCAACACCATCGATGACCAGATGGCCCAGGCAGCCTCGGGTGCGGTTTCGCTTGCCTCGGGTGCATCGTCGGTGTCGAGCGGCGCGCAGTCTCTGGCCACCGGTACGAGCTCCCTCGCCGCAGGTCTGGTGTCGCTCAGCCGAGGTGCCGCTTCGCTGAGTGCGGGGGCGGCGAGCCTGGATCAACAGGTGCAACCACTGCCGTCACAGACCGGGCAACTCGCTGAGGGTTCCGCGGCACTGGCGCACGCCGCCGACAATGCCCAGACTTCAGTGGCCGGTGCAACATCGTCTTTTTCGACCGTGGTCGCCGAATTGTGCCAGAAGCCCGGGCCGCTGTGTACCAGCGCGACAAATGCACTGGGGCGCCTGCAGAACGCCGACGCAGGCATGACGCAACTGGCGAGCGGCGCTGACGCCGTGGCATCGGGGAATGCCCAACTTGCTGCCGCGATGCCGTCACTGGTCTCAGGGGTAGACCAGGTCTCGAGCGGCGCTGGTCAGGTCGCTTATGCCGCCGTCCAGGCGAGCAGTGGCGGGGCGTCAGTCAATGAGGGTGCCGCCAGTCTGGTTGGGGGAGCAGAACAGGTCGACTCGGGGGCCGCGCAGCTTTCCCAGAGCCTCGGTCAGGCGGTCACACAGATCCCGACCTACAGCACCTCCGACATGTCGACTCTGGCGGCGGTCGCCGCCGAACCGGTGGTCGCCCAGCAGGCACTCGGCGGGCAGCAGGGTTCGCTCTCGGTGCCGCTGTTCTGCGTGATTGCCCTGTGGTTCGGAGGTCTGGTCTTGGCTTTGGTGCGCAAGGCGGTACCGTCATCTCGCTTGCTGACAACCACGGCTTCGTGGATGATCACGGGGCGGTCGGTGGCGATCGGGTCGTTGTTGGGGGCCGCGCAAGGGCTGCTGGTCGCACCCGTGCTGCTTTTCGGAATGGCGGTCGACAGGTCGGAGTGGGTGGCATTCACCGGCCTGAGCGTTCTGGCGGGGATCGTGTTTGCCCTGGTCAACCAGGGGCTGGTGGCCGCGTTCGGAGCGGTGGGGCGGGTGATCGCCCTGTTCGCGGGCGTCATCACCCTCATCGTTGGTCTGGTCTCAACGGTGCCACCGGCATTCCTCACCGTGGCCGGCCTGCTGCCGACCACCCCGGCCGTGCAGATGTTGCGTGCAAGCGCCATCGGTGACACCGGTGGCGCGTGGACGAGTGCCGCCGTGTGTACGGGGTTCGGTGTGGTGGGCATCGCGCTGGTCTTCGCCGGGGTGATCGGCCGGCGAAGCGTTCGGACACGGGCTTTGAGCCCGGCCAGAACCGCGCGGTGGTGATCCAGCTCGTCACTGCCTGCTGGTGAGGCCGCAATGCCGCTCCGTGCCGGCGGGATCCGGCATCGGCGAGAATGGTTCCATGGATATCGCAGGGCAGTACCGGCACTACAAGGGCAACGTCTACGAAGTGGTCGGCATCGCCCGACACAGTGAGACCGAGGAGGAACTCGTGCTCTACCGTTCGCCCGCCGGCGATCTGTGGGTCAGGCCCCGCGAGATGTTCTTCGAGCGGGTTCAGGTAGAGGGCAACCAGGTTGCACGCTTCACCAAGATCTCGTGAGGCCGCTGCAGACGTGGCACGGATCCGAGCCGTCGGCGCGCACCGCCCGGCCGAGCGCCTATCCTTGGCTGAGATGATCACGAGACGACAAGCCGCGGTGCGGCTCGATATTCCGGTGGAAATGGCCCAGCGCAACGGCATCCCCGCGCGCATGACCGAGGCCGAATTGGCCGCCATCGATCAAAACCCGCCGGCCTGGCTGGCCCAGTCCCGAGCCAACCGCACCGGAAAGAAGCCGGTCTGGGTGCAGCTCACCTGTGTCGTGTGCGGATACTCCGAGGCAGCCCGTCCCAAGAAGTGGTGGCCAGAGTTCACGTATCTGAGCTGCTTCGATCACGGCTATGACGAGGTGCCGCCTCCCGCGGAAGGGCTCAGCCGCGCTGAAGTCGACGGCATCGGCACCCGGTTCGTCGGCATCGTCGACGCTCCAGCCTGACACACCCGCGACCGCGCCCCTCGGAACGGTTCGCGCACGTTCGACCGGGCACGAAGAGTTCCATCTGGCGCGCGGGGCTGCCGACGTCGACCCGCGCCACGACAAGCCCTCGGGGAGGCGGCGACTGCACGGCCGCGTGTGCTTGGATTGCATCAATCATGAACACACTTCTGAACATCATCTGGCTTCTCCTGTCGGGATTCTGGCTGTTTCTGAGCTACATGCTCGCTGGCATCATCTGCTGCATCCTGATTGTGACCATCCCCTTCGGTATCGCATCGTTCCGCATCGGACTGTATGCGTTGTGGCCGTTCGGGCGTGAGGTTGTCAACCGCCCCCATGCCGGCGTGTTCTCATTCCTCGGCAATGTGATCTGGGTGATCGTGGCCGGCATCTGGATCGCCATCGAGCACGTCATTGGGGGAGTGCTGTTGTGCCTCACCATCATCGGCATCCCGTTGGGGATCGCGAACTTCAAGCTGGTGCCCGTCGCACTCATGCCGCTCGGCAAAGAAATCGTCGACATTCGGCGCTGACCGCCGGGGCCACCCGCAGCTGAGCCGTAGGGGCCCGGCCGTAGAATTGCCCCATGGCTCTACTCCATCACGCTGACCTGAAACCGTCCAAAGTGGAACTCCTCGCCCGGTGGGCCCCGAGCCAACCGTGGTTTGCCGGAGACGCAGAGGCGGAGTTCAGCCGCGTGGGTGCGTATCGTTTCGATGATCCGGCCGGCGAGGTCGGCATCGAAACTTTTTTGGTGACCGCCGGCGACGGCCCGGTGCTTCAGGTGCCGCTCACCTATCGTGGAGCGCCGCTTGCCGGCGCCGAGGCTTCATTGGCGGGCACGATGGAGCATTCGGTGCTCGGGCACCGTTGGGTGTATGACGCCACCGGTGATCCGGTCTATCTCGCGGCAGTGCTGACGGCAATGCTGACCGGCGGCCACGAAGTGCAGGAGTACTTCATCGTCGACGGGGAGAAGGAATTCCGTGAACCGGGCGCGGCCGTGATCGGCAGCGGAACCGCCGGCACCGCGGTACCCGATCTGGCGCCGGATGCCCCGATCACTATTCGGCAAGAAGACAATGCGACGATCGTCGAGGCCGGCATCCTCACCCTCGCCCTGGCACGACGACTCGGCGAACCCTCCGCCGAGACCGGCGCCCTGAGCTCGCTGGTCACGGCCGACACAGCCGCAACCCGGCACGTGCTCCGCGGAAGCTGGAACGGCCAACCCACCCTGCACACCCTCGCGGTCGCCGCCCTCGGTTAGGTGCCGCTCTCACTTCGCGCCACTTGGCACTCTTCGCGCCAGGTCGAACGGGCGCGAAGCGAGCCAAATGGCGCGGTGCGGTGCGGCAACGTTGACCGGCGGCGTGGCACTGCGGGCTCAGTAGTCGCCCAGACCGCCGAGCAGCGGACCGCCCGGGAGCGCATCCCGAATGTCGC